>JACCDN011232752.1_pt1 | contig 26377 bp, 24 predicted proteins | sample 7441691 | NCBI WGS metagenome assembly JACCDN01 (sample SAMN15323439, study PRJNA562643) | freshwater metagenome | isolation source: river surface water | place: USA:Blue River Watershed | collected 2017-08-16 | reverse complement strand
TGAACTACTGTCTTAAAGCGCTGATCCAAAAGGGCTTTGTGAAAGTAAACAACTTTAGGCAAAGTAAAAACAAGTTCGGCTATGTATATCTGCTTACTCCCGCAGGGGCGGGTGAAAAGGCAAGGCTAACGGCGAGTTTCTTGCACAGAAAAATGCAAGAGTATGAAGTGATCAAGGCTGAGATTGAGGCATTGACCAAAGATTCTCCATTTCCACCTGTGAATGGTTCAAGTTAAGCTGGGGAATCAAAAGTTTGAGGTGCTCCAGTCTCGATATTGGGGTTTAGCGGACCAAGTGAACTGATCGTTGCTAAACGAAGTTATTTATTGACAAGTAAATGAAAAAAATCGCGATTATTGGCCTTGGCTATGTCGGTCTCCCGCTTGCAGTTGAATTTGGAAAGCACCGAGCCGTTTTAGGGTTTGACATCAATCCGCAGCGCATTGACGAACTGCAATCGGGTCAAGATCACACCTTGGAGTGCAGCCCAGCTCAACTCAAAGAAGCGGCCCAACTCAGTTATAGCAGCAAACTTGACGATCTAAAGAATTGTCAAATCTTCATCGTCACCGTGCCTACCCCGGTGGACCAAGCTAACCGCCCAGACATGACGCCGCTGGTCAAAGCCAGCCAAACCGTGGGCCAGGTGTTGAAGAAGGGCGATATCGTCATTTACGAGTCCACCGTGTACCCCGGCGCCACTGAAGAAGTGTGCGTGCCCGTGCTCGAAAAGGTCAGCGGCCTCAAGTTCAATCAGGACTTTTTCTGCGGCTACAGCCCTGAGCGCATCAACCCTGGTGACAAGGTCAACACGCTGACAACCATCAAAAAAATCACCAGCGGCAGCACCCCTGCGGTAGCTGAAGAGGTGGACTCTCTCTACAACGGTATTATCAAAGCAGGAACTTGGAAAGCCAGCAGCATCAAGGTGGCCGAAGCAGCTAAAGTCATCGAGAACAGTCAGCGTGACCTCAATATCGCCTTCGTCAATGAGCTGTCTGTCATATTCGAGCGTATTGGCTTAGATACGCTGGAAGTGCTCGAGGCAGCCGGTAGCAAGTGGAATTTCCTGCCCTTCCGGCCTGGCATGGTGGGGGGGCACTGCATTGGTGTTGACCCTTATTACTTGACGCATAAAGCCGAAGAGTTGGGGTACCACCCGCAAATCATTCTTGCTGGCCGTCGCATGAACGACAACATGGCCCGTTACGCCGCTCGCAACGTGATCAAGCGGATGTTGCAAAACGGAATTGATGTGGCTCGCTCCAAGATTGGCGTCATGGGCATTACCTTCAAAGAGAATTGTCCTGATATTCGCAACAGCAAAGTGGCCGACCTTGTCAAAGAACTGCAAAGCTGGGGTGCCACCGTCGTTGTGACCGACCCATGGGCTGACGCTGCAGAAGTCAAGCAAGAATATGGTATCAATCTGGGCGACATCAACGCCCAAAACCCGGTGGACAGTTTGGTCATTGCCGTGGGGCATCAAGAGTTTCGATCCCTCACACCAGAGGCCCTCAAAAGCTACTGCACTACGCGACATCAACCCGTGGCCGCAGACCTTAAAACCCTTTATGACCGCCACGCCATGGCGCAAGCCGGGTTCACCGTTTTTCGCTTTTGACGATTTTCCTGAGACTAACTTAAATGAAAAATTTTGCCCTCATCGGCGCCGCTGGCTATATTGCCCCCCGCCATATGCGCGCCATCAAAGACTTGGGTCACAACCTATCTGTAGCTTATGACATCAACGACTCGGTCGGCATCATCGACAGCATATCGCCTCAAAGTGAGTTCTTTACTGAGTTTGAGCGCTTTCAAGAGTTTGCCCATCAAGCTAAACGTAACCCTGTTACAAAGCTCGACTATGTGGCGATCTGCTCGCCCAATTACTTGCATCATCCCCATATTGCTGCCGGCCTTCGACTGGGTTGCGACGTCATTTGCGAAAAACCCTTGGTGCCAACCCCAGAGCTGATGGACGAGCTGGCCTTGGTTGAACAAGAAACTGGCAAACGCGTTTACAACATCCTACAGCTGCGACATCACGAAGCCATCCTCAAACTGCGTGACAAAGTCGCTACAGCACCCAAAGATACTAAGTTTGATGTCGAGCTTACCTACATCACTAGCCGAGGCAAGTGGTATATTGAGAGCTGGAAAGGCGACAACCGCAAATCCTTCGGTGTTGCCACCAACATTGGCGTGCACTTTTACGACATGCTGCACTTTATCTTTGGCAAGCTCCAACGCAATGTGGTGCATCACAGCGGTATTCAAAAAGCTGCAGGCTATCTTGAATACGAACGCGCTCGCGTGCGTTGGTTCTTGTCGATTGACGCCAACGACCTGCCCGCGGAAATGCGAGGCAAAAAAAACACTTATCGGAACATCGACATCAGCGGCGAACGACTCGAATTCAGCGAAGGCTTTACAGACCTGCACACCACTAGCTACAGTGAAATCCTGGCAGGTCGAGGTTATGGCTTGGCCGACGCCCGCCATTGCATCGAAACCGTCAATGTAATCCGCACCGCCCAAATAGTTCAAGGCGCCCATGGAGAAGTCCACCCCTTCGTTGCAGGTTTGACTTCCTAAATCACTTTCATTACATAACTGATCGGGTATAAATTCCACCAATGACTTACACCATTCACCCTTCAGCCATTGTTGATGATGGAGCTCAAATTGGTGATGACTCACGTGTTTGGCACTTTGTTCACGTCTGCGGTGGTGCAAAAATTGGCCAAGGCGTATCGCTTGGTCAAAACGTCTTTGTGGGCAACCGAGTCACCATTGGTGACAAGTGCAAGATCCAGAACAACGTCAGCGTCTACGACAACGTCACTTTGGAAGAAGGGGTTTTTTGTGGCCCCAGCATGGTGTTCACCAATGTGTACAACCCACGTGCACTCATAGCGCGCAAAAGCGAGTATCGGGATACATTGGTCAAAAAAGGCGCCACCCTGGGTGCCAACTGCACCATCGTGTGTGGCACCACGATAGGCGAATTTGCCTTTATTGGGGCCGGCGCGGTGGTCAACAAAGACGTCAAGCCTTACGCTCTGATGATTGGTGTGCCAGCCAAGCACGTAGGTTGGATGAGCGAATACGGTGAGCAAATCCCGCTGCCCACCAAAGGTGAAGGCCATTACATATGTCCATACACGAATAAAGTTTACACCCTCTATCACGATCAATTGAAGTGCCAACCGTCATGAGCATTCCCTTCATCGACCTCAAAACCCAATACAAAGTGCTAAAGCCGGAGATACAAGCTCGCATCGACGCGGTCCTAGAGCATGGCCAGTACATCATGGGTCCTGAGGTCAAAGAGCTCGAAGACAAGCTAGCGGCCCTAACGGGTGCAAAGCACTGCATCACCTGTGCGAGTGGCACGGAGGCATTGCTCATGAGCCTTATGGCGTTAGGAATTGGTCCTGGCGATGAGATCGTCACTACGCCCTTTACCTTTGTTGCCACGGCCGAGGTGATAGTGCTCTTGGGTGCCAAGCCCGTGTTTGTGGATGTGGAGCCCGACACAGGGAACATCAACGCCGACCTGATTGAAGTGGCCATCACCCCGAAAACCAAAGCCATCATGCCGGTGAGCCTGTACGGCCAAACCGCCGACATGGACGCCATTAACGCCATTGCAGCCAAGCACGGGAACTTACCCGTTATTGAAGACGCCGCTCAAAGCTTCGGCGCCACCTACAAAGGCCGCCAGAGCTGCAACCTCAGTACTATCGGCTGTACCAGTTTTTTCCCCAGCAAGCCGCTGGGGTGCTACGGTGACGGCGGCGCTATTTTCACCAACGACGAAGCCATGGCACAGGTCATGCGCGAAATCCGAGTCCACGGCCAAAGCCAACGTTATGTGCACACTCGATTGGGCCTGGGCGGTCGTATGGATACCCTGCAATGCGCCATCGTATTGGCCAAGCTCGAGCGCTTTGAATGGGAAGTGCAGCAGCGCAAGGAAATGGGCCAGCGTTACACCGACCAAATCCAGGCAATGCGTGGGGCCAACGGCCTCGAGCCCATCCAACCACCCACAATCCGCCCAGACCGCACCAGCGTCTACGCCCAATACACCTTAATGGTACCCAACCGTGAAGCGCTGCAAAAGCGCCTGGCCGAAGCCGGAATTCCCACCGCGGTGCACTACCCCGTGCCGCTGAACGAGCAACCAGCTTACAAACACCTGTGCTGCCCCGACTGCACACCTGTGGCGCAGCAAATGGCCAAGCAGGTGATCAGCTTGCCATTTAGTCCAGACATTACACCTGAGCAACAGCAGAACATAGTGGCTCAATTGGCTGGTAAAAAGCATGCAAACCATTAGGAGGCTTCTCGACCTTTTGAGCCCGGCGGAGCGCAAACGCGCTGGGGTCCTCATGGCTATGATGTTGGTTATGGCGTTGTTTGACATGATGGGCGTCGCTTCCATCATGCCTTTCATTGCTGTTCTTGCCAATCCCTCACTGGTCGAAACCAGTCCCGTTTTGTCTTGGGCCTACCAATTTTCTGCAAACGTAGGCGTGTCCTCGGTGGAACAGTTTTTGTTTCTGGTGGGATTCTTAGTATTTGATTTCTTGGTATTTTCCTTAGTCTTTAAGGCCCTCACCAACTATGCGCAAACCCGTTTTTCGCTTATGCGCGAATTTACCATTGGCAAGCGGTTGGTAGAAGGATATCTGCATCAGCCCTACAGTTGGTTTTTAAATAGACACAGCGCCGATCTGGGTAAAAACATACTTTCCGAGGTGTCAGGTGTTATTTACGGCGGCATGATCCCGCTGATGACTCTCATAGCGCAGCTTGCAGTCACGATTGCCCTTCTCGGCCTTTTGTTGGCGGTAGACCCTCTGCTGGCTTCTTCAGTAGCTCTTGTTTTGGGTATTGCTTATGGAGGGATCTTGGTAATCATGAGCGGGAGACTCAACACCCTCGGTCAAGCACGCATTCTAGCCAACCAAGAAAGATACACCGTTGTCAGCGAAGCTTTTGGCGCAGTTAAAGAGGTTAAATCGGGTGGCTTAGAAGGTGTATTTGTTGAGCGCTTTGCCAAACCCGCCGAAGCTTATGCTAAAGGCCAGGCCACTGCCCAAGTCATTGCACAAATGCCTCGTTTTGCATTAGAGGCTATTGCTTTCGGGGGAATCTTGTTGGTCATTTTGTATTTGATGGCCCAAAGCGGAAGCTTTGCTGCTGCCTTGCCCATCATTTCCTTGTATGCTTTCGCAGGTTACCGGCTTATGCCAGCGCTTCAGCAAATTTATGGCGCTGTGACTCAGCTTAAGTTTGTAGCCCCAGCATTGAATGCATTGCATACAGATTTAATGGCTTTGATCCCAGTCGAGCCCTATGGCAAGGTGCCCGAGACCCCGCTGCCACTCAACCAGTGCATCCAGCTCAACAACATCGTTTACCAATACCCCAATGCCAATGCATCGGCGCTTAGCGGAATCAACCTCAGCATTCCTGCTCGCTCTACGGTCGGTTTGGTGGGCTTCACAGGCAGTGGCAAAACCACTACTGTTGACATGATTTTAGGCTTGCTCGAACCCCAAACAGGCACTCTATGTATCGACGGTCGAGTGGTTAACGCAAGCAACAGGCGGCAATGGCAAAAAAGCATTGGTTATGTGCCGCAGCATATTTATTTGGCCGACGACTCGGTTTCGGCCAATATTGCATTTGGTCTTAAACCAGAGATTGTGGACCAAGAGGCTGTTGAGCGTGCAGCCAAAATTGCCAACTTACATGACTTCGTGATTCAAAACATGCCGCAAGGCTATGGCACCATGGTGGGTGAGCGCGGTGTCCGATTGTCCGGTGGTCAGCGTCAGCGCATTGGGATAGCTCGTGCGCTGTATCACAACCCCAGCGTTCTTATTTTGGATGAGGCCACCAGTGCGCTTGACAATTTAACTGAGCAAGCAGTAATGGATGCTGTCCAAAACCTAAGCCACAGTATCACCATTATTATCATTGCTCACAGATTAACCACGGTTCGTGAATGCGATCAGATTTTTTTACTTGAAAAAGGTGTTGTTAAGGAAAGTGGAACCTTTGCAAAACTCCTTGAGAAAAGTGATCATTTCAGGGCTATGGCACTAAGCCATCAAACATACTCCTAACGTCCAGTTGGATTTTTCTGAGGGTCCTGAAGTGGTGGGCCTTTAATCTATTGTCAAGAAAGAAGCGAGGAGCGAAGCGCCGTATCGATTCACATCGTTATGCGTCGATGTCTCAACTCAGGCATGAACCAATCGAAGCAAATACACCCGGAAGTCTTTTCATGAAAGCAGTCATCCTCGCTGGCGGTCTCGGCACACGCCTTTCTGAAGAAACCGAACTAAAGCCAAAGCCGATGGTTGAAATCGGCGGCAAGCCGATCCTCTGGCACATCATGAAAACCTACTCTGCGCATGGCGTGAACGATTTTGTTATCTGCTGCGGTTATAAAGGCTACATAATCAAAGAGTACTTTGCGAATTACTTCTTGCATCAATCGGATGTCACCTTTTGCATGAAAGACAACAGCATGCAGGTGCATCAAAACAATGCTGAGCCGTGGGCCGTGACGCTGGTGGATACTGGAGAGAACACGATGACCGGCGGTCGTTTGAAGCGCGTGAAAGATTACATCAAGGACGAAGAGGTGTTTTGTTTTACCTACGGCGACGGCGTTGGCGATGTTGATATTACACAGTTGATTCAGTTTCACAAAGAGCATGGCAAGCAGGCCACACTCACTGCAACACGTCCACCCGGTCGCTATGGTGCGTTGAAGTTTGGTCCTGAGGATAGCGTTGAGCGCTTTCAGGAAAAGCCCCAGGGGGATGGCAGTTGGATTAATGGTGGCTACTTCGTGCTGAGTCCGAAGGTTATCGAGCGTATTGCGGATGATTCATCAAGTTGGGAAGACGAGCCGCTGTCTGGGCTAGCGAAAGATGGCCAGTTAAGTGCTTTCAAGCATGACGGTTTTTGGCAACCAATGGATACCTTGCGCGAGAAGGTTTACCTAAACGAATTATGGAATGCCGGCAAGGCGCCATGGAAGGTTTGGGAATGAACTCGACCTTTTGGAAAGGCAAAAAAGTTTTTTTAACGGGTCACACCGGTTTTAAAGGCGGTTGGATTGCGCACTGGCTGTATGATTTGGGCGCCTCAGTGCATGGATACTCGCTTGAACCACCCACGCAGCCGAATTTTTTTACAGAAACCCAGTTGCAAAAGCGCCTCGCACACTCAACCATTGGCGATATTCGCGATCTAGCTGAGATCACTAGCGCATTAAAGAAAGCCAAGTCAGACATCATTATTCACATGGCAGCGCAGCCTTTGGTGCGGGAGTCATACAACACTCCGGTGGAAACATTTGCTGCCAATGTGATGGGAACGGTCAATGTCTTAGAAGCTGCGCGCCAGGTCGGCACAGTCAAAGCGATCGTCAACATCACCACCGATAAGTGTTATGAAAACAATGAGTGGCTTTGGCCGTATCGTGAGAATGATCGGCTAGGTGGGCATGATCCCTACTCTGCAAGCAAAGCCTGCGCCGAGATTGCAGTAGCTGCTTTTCGCAACTCCTTTTTCGCAGACGCCAATATTCACCTCGCTAGCGCACGAGCTGGTAATGTGATCGGCGGAGGAGACTGGGCAACCGATCGCCTGATTCCTGATTTTTTTCGTGCGCTTGATGCAGGAAAAACACTGAAGATTCGCTCGCCTAATGCAATTCGTCCTTGGCAGCATGTTCTTGAGCCACTCTCGGGATATATCTTGTTGGCAGAGAAGCTTTACACCGATGGCAGTGCGTTCGCCGAAGCTTGGAACTTTGGCCCGAACGACGATGATGCAAAGCCCGTCAGTTGGATTATGGATCAACTATGTACTCGTACTCCGGGTGCGAGGTGGAAAGTCGAGAGTGCCCAGCATTTGCATGAAGCGAATTTTCTAAAGCTTGACAGCAGTAAAGCAAAAGCGAAGTTGGGTTGGGCGCCACGTTGGAATCTTGAGGATTCGCTGAACAAAACGATGGAGTGGCATAAGGCTTGGCGTGAATTGAAAAATGTATCGCAGGTTTGCTCAAATCAAATTAGTGAATATTTATTCTCAAACTAAAATTCAACTAGGAATTTAAACTCATATGACTAATGTTCATCTATATCCAGCAGTTCAATCTTGCGAAGTGTGCGGATCAAAAAATCTTTCTCAAGTGTTGGATCTAGGGTTGCATCCGCTATGCGATGATTTAATTCCGGTGAATGAGAAATCTGAATGCTTGAGATTTCCTATTGAGATTATGTATTGCCAAAGTTGCAACACTGCCCATCAAAAATATCAGGTTAAAAAGTCGACTTTATTTCCACGAAGCTATCACTACCGATCGCGTTTTACTGCAGACGTTCTTTCTGGTATGGCGGCACTTGTTGAATCAGTTGAAAAGATATCGGGCTCTCTTAAAGAGAAGACAGTATTAGATATTGGATGTAATGATGGTAGTTTGCTTGATATTTTTTCTGCGAAGGGAGCCGTAACGATCGGTGTTGAGCCCACGGGGGCATACGCCGATGCGGAGGGGCGTCAGCATTTGGTCATCAACGACTTCTTTTCCGAACCCACGGCACGAAAGATTCTAGAAACGCATCCGCATATTGACATCATCACTTTTACCAATGTTTTTGCACATATTGAGGATCTACCCGCTCTATTGAGGGCGTTGTCGATATTGATGAGCGAGGATACGATTCTTGTCATCGAAAACCATTACCTAGGTGCAGTGCTCGACCGAAACCAGTTTGATACCTTTTATCATGAGCACCCAAGAACGTACAGCTTTGATTCTTTTGTGCACATCGCACGATCTCTTGGACGAGAAGTTTTCGCAGTAGAGTTTCCCCAGCGTTATGGAGGAAATATTCGTGTAGTAATCGGAAAACAGGGTAAGGTTATCCCAGAAGACGCTGAACTGATTCAGTCTACGATGAAACGAGAAACCGATTATTTCGATAATTTTTCCAATATGCGTTTGTTCATTGACTCTTGGAAAGAAGAAAAGAAAGCGCTAATCAAGACGTTGGTGAACGATCATGGTAAGCTGAAGGCAAAAGCTTTTCCGGGTCGTGCTGCTATTTTAGTGGCTTTGCTTGAATTATCCGAGGACGAGATCGAGTGCGTTTATGAAAAACCAGGCTCATTGAAAATTGGCCATTACTTGCCTGGTACCCGAATTCCTATCAGATCTGATGAAGAGCTAATACCGGGGCTGCCAGAAGTTAAAGTGTTGTTAAATTTAGCTTGGCATATCCCAAGAGAGATTGATTCCTACTTGACGAAGCTGGGGTTTAAAGGCAAATTAGTGCATATAGTATAGAGCTAACTGATTAATAAATGTTCCCAGTAAGTAGCGTAAAACTACAATGTATACAATCATAGGAGGAGGTTTTGGTCTTTATGGCTATTTGCCTGCCATTCTTAACACTTCTAGTGAGAGGGGGGTTTTACTTGCGGAGAAGTACAGAAAAGTCATTGAGTCAAGATCGGACCTTAATATTTATACAGATAGCATTGAATGGTGCTCTTCTGTACCTGATGCATTGAGTAAAGCTACTGGTGTGGTTATCGCTATTCCTCCGCAGGCACAAAGGGAGATTATTGAGAGTGTAATTAAAATTGAAAATCTAAAAAAAATAATCATCGAGAAACCAATTTGCCCTCAGCCAAATGACGCGAAACATGTTACTTCTAATCTACAGGATCATTCAAAGCATTTTAGGGTTGGCTATACGTTTCTTTACACTCATTGGTGCAGCGAGCTTCAGGCACGTCTCCGACAGCCCGCGGCGCGACTGCACATAAACTGGTCATTCAAAGCAGATCACTTTATCCGCGGGAAAGATACATGGAAGAGATACCATTCTCTTGGGGGTGGAGTGATGAGGTTTTACGGTATCCAAGTACTGGCTGTTTTAGCTTCATTAGGATATTCGGCGGTGGTATCAAGTAAACTATTCGAAAGGTTGCCCGATCAACCTGACATTTGGACAGCACAGTTCTCGGGCACCAATATTCCCTTGTGTGACATCTGTATTGACACCAATGCTGATAATAATAGCTTTCAAATAATGACTGGTGAAGATTCTAATAACATTAGTATTTTTTATAGTGATGTATCGCCTTTTGTAAATGCATCGAATGCTGAGAACCAGGATAATCGAGTGCCAATATTGCAGCGATTGCTTTGTTCAATGAATCAGGACGAAATGCAATATATGGCGCTTTATCATGTAACCAATGAACTTTGGGCGCTTGCAGAAATGAAGCATGGAAATTCACATGAATAATTTGCCAGTTGTAGATATTTATCACGCGTATCAAATCTAAATATTAAATTTGAACTAGTCACAATTTGGTAGCTCAAGCTTAGTGAATTCAAAATAATTTATATTGAAATCTGCATGTCTAAAACATTATTAATATACGTCCCTTCATATGAAGCAAAAGAAAGATTAGGTTTTTTTCTAGAGAGGTTTCAAGAAGAGCTCATTGGTTGTGAAAATGATGTTGACTTACACATTAATGACAATGCAAGTGATTACGACATACATAAAGAATTTCATCATAATAGTAACATAAAAATAACCATAAATAGGCATAATGAAGGTCTTGCTAGAAACCTTAATAAAGTTTTTAAATACAACTCGCAGTACTTATATACATGGGTGATAGGTGATGATGATTATTTAATGCCAGGATCATTGCGGCGGTTGATAGAATTACTCAAAAGCTACGCGCCTGATTTTGTGTTTCTTAATACAAAAACATGGAGCAAATTAAAGCGAACAGAAGTATTGTCTTTCTTTAACAAACAGAAAAGATTGCCACATAAAGGTGGCCATATTAAGTCTAATCTTCGTCAAGATCTATTTTTTACTGAGTTTTCAAAACTCATCGATCCAAAGATAGATGGAATGCTGCTTGGTTCGCTTATGTGTGGACTATTCAAAACCGAGCTTGTTCGTGATTGTAGTTCCGATAAATTTCCAGAGGGAAACGAGCTTTCGGTATGGTCATCATACCCGCATGTTATTAATTATGCAAAATCACTATCGCCTGATGCTAGTGCTATCTATGATCCTTTCATATATACTTTTAACTTTTGGGATGGTGGTAATACATGGAAGAATGAATTAGATATTGCTGTTGCGCTTGGGGTGCTTTATTCAATCAAATGCTATTCGGAGAACAAACATTTGAATATAGATGCCGAGAAAAATTTATTAAAACATTATATGGCCATTTCAGGAGAGTCTAGGTATAAACTATTCATTCAAGAAAAAAAGTCCTTGGGTGACCAATATAATGAAGTTTACCCCTATTTACTGGCCCATTATGAGCCGTTCGATGGATCAATTTATAGTAATTTCCGAAGATGTATTGGAAAGATATTGCGTACTCCATGGACAACTATAAAATATTTATTTTGAAATTATGCTTGTGTTTAAGTGGTTTAGATTCATATCAAGATAAGAGAGAGAATTTAAAGTATGTTGTATTCAATTATTTTTTCAGTAATAAGTTAGCAATCTGCGTATTTGGAAATCAACTACGATCTTTAAATTAATAATAAATTTATTAAGTACTACTTATGTTTTCTGACAAGATACTTCTGATCACTGGTGGTACGGGATCATTTGGTAATGCCGTTTTACGTCGCTTTCTCGGATCTGATTTGCGAGAAATCCGCATTTTTAGTCGAGATGAGAAGAAGCAAGACGACTTGCGCAAGAAGTACAACAGTCCAAAACTGAAGTTTTATATTGGTGATGTGCGTGACTCGCAGTCGGTGATGAACGCAGTGCGTGGCGTTGACTACATTTATCATGCCGCGGCACTTAAACAAGTTCCATCGTGTGAGTTCCATCCTCTGGAGGCTGTCAAGACAAACGTCTTGGGCACTGAAAATGTGCTTGAGGCTGCCATTCAGTGTGGTGTTCAGCGCTTGGTGGTGCTCAGCACCGATAAGGCTGTCTATCCCATCAACGCCATGGGCATCAGCAAGGCCATGATGGAGAAGGTGGCAGTTTCCAAGTCACGCAGTAGCGCCAAAACGGTGATCAACGTTACCCGCTACGGCAATGTCATGGCCTCACGAGGCTCCGTGATCCCTCTCTTTATTGAACAAATTCGAACGGGCAAGCCAATCACCCTGACCGACCCGTCCATGACCCGCTTCATGATGACACTCGACGATGCCGTGGACCTAGTGGTTTACGCTTTTAAACATGGCCAGCCAGGCGAGATCTTTGTGCAAAAAGCCCCAGCCGCCACTATTGAAGTATTGGCCAAAGCTTTGACCGCTTTGATGGGCAAACCAGAACACGAGGTGCAGGTAATCGGTACCCGTCACGGCGAAAAGCTGTATGAGGCTTTGCTCAGCCGGGAAGAGATGGTGGCGGCCGAAGACTTGGGCGGCTACTACCGAGTGCCCCCTGATCTGCGCGACCTGAACTACGGTAAGTTTGTAGAGCAGGGTGAAACCAAAATTTCTGAAGCCTCTGACTACAACTCACACACCACCGAGCGACTGGACGTCGCAGGCATGCAGGCTTTGTTGATGAAGCTGAGCTTCATGCAAACCATTGTGCGGGGTGAACATGTGGAGCCAGAGGAGTAAGCCATGAAAGTACTGGTCACCGGTGCCAACGGTTTCATCGGAAAAAATTTAGTGCTGCGCTTGCGTGAGCGTGCAGACACTGAGGTTCTGACCCTCATACGAAAGGATAGCGACAGTGATTGGCAAGCAGCGCTGGTCCAAGCCGACGCGGTAATACACTTGGCTGGTGAAAATCGGCCCAACGACCTCGCTGCGTTTGACAAGGTTAATGCTGGACTGACTCAGGGCTTGTGTCAAACCTTGCAATCCTTGGGCAAGCGTATACCGGTTTTATTCAGTTCATCGGCGCAAGCCGAACAAGACAATCCCTATGGCCGCAGCAAGCGAACAGCTGAAGAGGTCTTGGCCCAACTGGCCAAAAGAAACGGCAACCCCGTAACAATTTACCGTCTCCCCGGCGTGTTTGGCAAATGGTGCCGGCCCAACTACAACTCGGTTGTGGCCACCTTCTGTCACAATATGGCGCGAGAACTACCGGTGCAGATCAATGACGCCCATGCCCGTGTACGTTTGGTGTACGTGGACGACGTGGTGAATGCCTTTTTTCAAGCGCTAGATGAACCCAAGCAGGGTTTGTGCCACACTGCAGTGACCCCTGAATACTCTATCACTTTGGGTGAACTGGCAGAACAAATCGATGCGTTCAAAAATTGCCGTAGCAACTTGGTTTCTGAGCGCGTGGGAACGGGCTTGACCCGTGCCTTATATGCAACCTACGTAAGTTATTTGCCGGTGGAGAAGTTTGCCTATTGCGTGCCGGCGCACGGAGATGCTCGAGGAGTATTTGTTGAGATGCTCAAAACACCCGATGCAGGTCAGTTCAGCTTTTTCACGGCGCACCCCGGCATCACTCGGGGCGGGCACTATCACCACACCAAAACAGAAAAGTTTTTGGTCATCAAAGGGCATGCAAGATTTGGATTTCGTAACATGCTTACCAACGAGCTGTTCCAATTGGAAACCCGTGGCGATATGCCACAAATAGTGGAATCGGTGCCCGGATGGACACATAACATCACCAACATTGGCGCCGGCGAGATGGTGGTGATGTTATGGGCCAATGAAATTTTTGACCGTGCCAATCCCGACACGATCGCCAGCCGGGTATAAAATCTTGAAAAAACTGAAAATAATGTCGGTAGTGGGTACTCGGCCCGAGATCATCCGCTTGTCACGCGTGCTCGCCGCCTTGGATGTTCATTGTGAACATGTGTTGGTACACACCGGCCAAAACTACGACTACGAGCTCAACCAGGTCTTCTTTGATGACTTGGGCTTGCGCAAACCCGATTATTTTTTGAATAGCGCCGAAGGCAGCACTAGTGCAGCGCACACAATTGGCAACCTGATCACAGCGGTGGACGGTGTCTTGGCCCAAGAAAAGCCAGAGGCCATGTTGGTGCTAGGCGATACCAACAGCTGTTTGTCAGTGATTCCAGCCAAGCGCCGCAAGGTGCCCATTTTTCATTTGGAGGCGGGCAACCGCTGTTTTGACCAACGTGTGCCCGAAGAGACGAACCGCCGCATCGTAGACCACACGGCGGACATCAACCTGACCTACAGCACCATCGCTCGGGATTATTTGCTGAGTGAAGGTTTGCCTCCCGATCAAGTCATAAAAATCGGTAGCCCCATGTTTGAGGTCTTGCACCATTATCTACCGCAAATTCAAGCGTCTCAGTCATTGGCGCGTTTGAGGCTGACGGCGGGTCAATACTTTGTAGTGAGTGCGCACCGCGAAGAAAATATCGAACCCGAACAGTCGTTCTCAAAACTGGTTGACGTGCTCAACTGCGTCGCCGAAGACCATGGTTTGCCAGTGGTAGTCTCGACCCACCCCCGGACACAAAAACGGATTGATGCAATAGGGGCGCAATTCCATCCGCTCGTGCGATTAATTAAGCCTTTGGGTTTTCTTGACTACGTAAACCTTCAGATGAACGCCAAAGCAGTATTGTCTGACAGCGGCACCATCAACGAAGAGTCGTCCATCCTGAACTTCCCTGCACTGAATCTACGCGAAGCGCACGAGCGCCCTGAAGGCATGGAAGAAGCCTCCGTGATGATGGTGGGGTTAGATGTAGAACGCGTGCGACAAGGTTTGTCCATCGTGTCACAGCAAGCGCGGGGCTCAAAGCGCGACTTGTGCATAGTAGCCGACTACAGCGTGACCAATGTAAGCGAGAAAGTGGTACGGATAATCCATAGTTATACAGACTATGTGAAGCGTGTGGTTTGGAAGCAGTACTGATTAAATAGCTGAAAACATAAATTTTTTTACCAATGAGTAATTTAAATAAAATAAATTCATCAGAATTCTCGCCCTTAGTGACAATAGTAATACCTGTTTACAATGGTGGTGATTATTTAAATGAATCAATTCAAAGCGCTCTCAGTCAAACTTACAAAAATATAGAAGTCATTGTTGTAAATGATGGGTCAACAGATTCTGGTGTAACGAGAAATATTGCGCTTTCATATGGAGATAAGATTAGCTATTACGAAAAAGAGAATGGTGGCGTATCCTCTGCGTTGAATCTTGGAATAAAAAAAATGAATGGCCAATATTTTTCTTGGCTAAGTCATGACGACCTATACTCTAGCGAGAAAATAGAAAAGCAGTTAACTTATGCTTTGAATTCTCACGATAAGAGTGACGTAATCGTGTATTCTGACAGCATTAATTTTTCAAAAATATCAGCAAATAATTTGTCTAGGGCTGAGAGGTATAAAGATAAATCGATCCGTTATTTTTTAACGCGAGTAAATAAGATAAATGGCTGTTCCTTGCTAATACCTACAGCTGTGTTTAAAAAATGCGGATTGTTTAATGAATCTTTGTTATATGTGCAAGATAATGAAATGTGGTTTAGGATTGCAAAGTATTATGAATTCATTTACTTAAATGAGGTATTGGTTTACAGTCGAGTACATGTTAATCAAACAGGAAATATTCATAAGCCAGCGGCAATATTAGAGGCTGATAATTTAAAATCGAGTTTCATTGAAGACTTGGTTGCAGCTGACTTTGGGTTGGCTGATATAACATGGACATTTTACTTACCTATTTATTGGGAATTGAAGCTGTCTGGATATAGATTGGCACCCGCGGCTGTAGAGCAGAGAATATTAAAGATTGAAGAGGGGCGCAATAATTTTCTAAAATTAAGTACGTTAAGGTTAATCGATGTGGCAATAAATTTGGTTGCTTTTTTTATTTGTGCCCGCAACAATTTAATTAGAATGAATAATAAAGGGCAGATGTGATAAAATTAAACTATGCTATAGGGCTTATTGTTTATTTTCCGTTAGTTGCATATTTTTCCTTCATAAATCAAAACGAATATATTAACATTCCTGCTATACTTTTTGTTGTTTCCGGGTTGTTGGCGATAGCACTTATTTTGCATAGAAATTATTTGGTGGTTAATGTTAAGCTTATTGCGTTTTCAGTCATTGTTTCGGTAATTTATTATTTCGAAAGTGCAGGACTTGCATTTTTCTATTATTTAGTTTTTCTTATTCTCTTGAGTCACCCGTTTATAGAGCCAATTGGTCTATATATAATCGCAAAGAAAATTTTGAAAATATTGATTATTATATTCTTCATTAATCATATCCTATATTCAATGAGTTTAACTGTGCCAGTTGAGGTAAATTTAATAGACCGAACCGATTTCATTCATGGATTTATGCAGCATGGTTATCCGGAAGTCAGTATGACATCGCCGCAAAGTTGGAGATTTTACGGTTTTTCAAACGAACCAGGTTTACTTGCTGCAATAATTTTACTGTTCCTGATATCTGATAAATTAACGATAAAAGGTAATCTAATTCTATGGCTAGCTGGTCTGCTTACATTTTCATCTGGTTTTTTTATAGTTTCAATTGTGTATTTTCTTTATTTTAATAAAATTAAAATATCAAGTTACACACAAGTTGCAATTGGGATATTATTTTTATATTTAATATTGCCGAATGAAATAATAGATTTTTTTAATGTTATGCTTTCAAAGCCTCTTGATGTGGAAGAGCAGGACTCTAGGATGGCTTATTACTCATTTGTAAAATATTATGAAGAAAATATAGCGATATTAATTTTGTACATGACTGCAATAGTGTTGACGCCAAAAAGATTTTGGCTATTTTTTATCTTGGTTGGGTTGTATAGGCATCATTTTATATTTGATGCTGCGGCGCCTCTGATTATGGTTGTCACACATGCATTCAATCGACAGAGTAAAAATAAATTAACCAACCAAGAGAGGAATAGATTAAAATTAACTAACGGTACGCAACTAAGTGAAAGTCGATTTACTTAATCATCATTAGAAAATCTATGAGTCACGTATTCATGTTTGAAATATAAGATAAATCAGATTAATAGCAATAATGCCTAATCTAAATGGAATAATCGGCCAGTAACTAATTTCCAGCCTACTGGGAAAAAGTCAGAACCTAGTCAATCTTGAGACAGGTATGCGGGAAAAATTAGTGCAAGAATGTCAAAAAAGCTTCTTAATAAAATGCATATTTTAGTAATACCTTCTGAGCATTTTGTTACGCCGAGATCACCACTCGGCGGAATTTTTCAGAGTGAGCAAGCAATGGCGCTTTCCAATAATGGTCATAAGGTGGGTGTAATTTCCGTTGGATACATCAGTTTGCGACACTTTGCCAGTTCCTACCCCTACGAGAAACGCGAGAATAAGGGAAGCCTTGCGATCTACAGAAAGTACAAGCGTTCAATTTTTCTTGAGCGTTTTATCAATCCAGTAATTAATGTTGAAAGACACTTGAGGTTGTTTAAAGGGCTCTACTATTCCTATGAAGCAGAATTTGGTAAACCTGACGTTGTTCATGCCCACAATTTTCTTTATGCAGGGTTTATGGCAGAGTGGCTACATAGAACATGGGGAATTCCATATGTGCTCACCGAACATAGTTCGGCGTTCGCTTTGCACGGGGTGTCAAGTTCCTGTGACAAAATGCTCAAGAGTGTTGCCGATGCGGCAGGAAAGTTAACTTGTGTTAGCAGTGGGCTTAAATCTCTTCTTCAGGATCGAATTAAGCGAAATTTTGCATTGTTGCCAAATATCGTTGACTCGAGCTTCTTTGAAATCCCATTAGAGGATTCTTTAAACCGAGGCAGTTTCGTGTTCTTATCGGTTGGGTCACTTGATCAAAACAAGAATCATGAGATGTTACTCCGTGCTTTTTCCGCTGAGTTTAGGCAGGGCAAGGCAGTACTAAAAATTGTGGGTAATGGTCCGTTGCTTATGAAATTACAGAATCTTGCGAGAAGCTTGGGTGTCGCCTCCCAAGTATCCTTTTTAGGACAGCTATCCCGCGAAAAAGTGCGAGATGAAATGCGCAGTGCACATTGCCTTGTACACCCGAGCAATTATGAGACATTTGGCGTCGTATTGATCGAGTCGCTTGCATGCGGTTTGCCCTTAATAGCAACTCGAAGTGGTGGACCTGAGGATATTGTTAATCCAGGTAACGGCGTACTTGTTGATGTGGGATCCGAGACAGAGTTAGCCGCAGCGATGCGTCTTATCGAACAGAACTTTTCTAGATTCGATCGACAAAAGCTGAGAGATGAGGCGTGGAATAGGTTCGGGGAGGGGATGTTCGTAAAAAATGCCGTTGCCCTATACGAGGAGGCAATTTAGGATGATCGTAATTATTGATTACGATATTGGCAACTTGTCGTCAGTATCCAATATGCTCCAAAGAATCGGGGTTAGGAGCTGTATAACGAATAACGTTCTCGATATAAAACAGGCAACACACATAATTTTACCGGGCAACGGTTCTTTTGATGCGTGCATAAAAGCCTTAAGAAATACAGGCCTGATTCCTTTATTAGAGGAGTGCGTGCTTCACAAAAATGTACCGCTATTGGGTATTTGTGTTGGAGCGCAGATGTTAGGCCATGCTAGCGTAGAGGGTTTAGAGCGAGGCTTAGGTTGGCTTGATATTCAAGTGGATCGCTTCCCATCCTTGCCCGGCTTACGGATTCCGCACATGGGATGGAATCATGTCAATGTTGTTAAAGCTGATCACCCTTTGACACAAGAAGTAACAGCTAACTCACGATTCTATTTTACACACAGCTATTATTTAAATGCGAAGAATCCAGAGGACGTATTGTTTCGTTCTTATTACGGTATTGAATTTGCGGCAGGTGTGTCACGGGGTAACATTGCTGGGGTTCAGTTCCATCCTGAAAAAAGCCATCGTTTTGGCAAGCATTTGTTAAACGCATTTGTAAATTGGACGCCATGATTCAAACGCGTGTCATTCCTTGTTTGTTGCTCAGTGGCAATGGTTTGGTGAAAACAAAAAAATTTAAAGATGCGGTTTACTTAGGGGACCCCGTTAATGCTGTACGTATCTTTAGCGAGAAAGAAGCGGACGAAATTGTAATCCTTGATATAGATGCCTCACGTGAGGGTCGAGATCCTAACTACGAGCTCATCGCCGAAATGGTTGGTGAGGCGTTCATGCCTGTTGCCTATGGAGGCGGAGTGCGTACGCTAGAGCAAATCCGCCGACTGATTCGGTCTGGTATAGAAAAGGTGGTTATCAACACCTTAGCTACTGAATCTACCGAAACAATTTGCGAAGCAGTAAAAGTGTTTGGTAGTCAGGCCATCGTCGGTGGGGTGGATGTGAGACGCAAACTTCTGGGCGGATACGCTGTGGTAGCAAAATCCGCCACTGTAACCACCCGCTTAAACTTGCAGGGACATATTCAGAACCTCGTACAGGCCGGTGTCGGCGAATTGTTCATCAATGATGTGGAGCGAGATGGCTGTATGGCTGGTTATGACTTACAGTTGGTGCGTGAAATAGCTCAGGTCCCGGTACCCGTTGTGGTCTGTGGTGGCGCCGGCACGCTAGGGCATTTGCGTGAAGCCGTACGTAATGGGGGAGCAAGTGCTGCAGCTGCGGGAAGTCTGTTCGTATTTCACGGTAAACATAAGGCAGTCTTAATTAACTACCCGAATAATGAGGAGTTACAAGCGCTTTTTGTGCGCTGACTTGCATGAATAATTTCAATCTTACTAGCCCAGTATTTAATTTTTTCAATCAAATTCCGAGAAAATTATAGATATTTTTGAATATTATGTTAATTGTAATACAATAATAAATCATACTAAATATAATAACAGAATATTATTTTAAAATTGATAGCAAAATCGAAAACTTTTTTCCATGATAAATCAAATGTTGAAAATCATTAAAAAACAAATCCTTAATACAAAATTCGAGACTCTAATACGTACGCTTCTCCGGAGACCTAAAGCTAATTTCGGTAGTAGTCCGCAGTATTGGGAAAGCCGATATCAGAGTAGCGGAACATCTGGAAGTGGATCTTATGGTCGTTTGGCCCAATTCAAGGCTAAGGTGCTCAATGAATTTGTTTTGAATAATGATATTGAAACAGTGATTGAATTCGGTTCTGGTGATGGAAATCAGTTAATGCTTGCTGCATACCCAAGTTATATTGGTGTTGATGTATCTTTAACTGCGATTAACTTTTGCACTGTAAAATTTAAAGAAGATCGCTCCAAAAAATTTATTCATACTAACAATTATGCTGGCGAAAGCGCTCAACTTGCATTATCGCTAGATGTTATATACCATCTTATTGAGGATGAAATTTTTCATCAATATATGAACATTTTGTTCGATGCGGCAAATAAATATGTTATAATATATTCATCCAACTATCGAGAATTTGATTTTACTGTTCCGCATGTTAAGCATAGATGTTTCACGGATTGGGTTGAAATTAACAGGCCAGATTTTCATTTAATGAAAGTATTGCCTAATCGCTATCCGTACAACGAGTCGGATCCAGACAATACATCATTGGCTGATTTTTATTATTTTGAAAAATTTTCTTCGGATTAACTTTTAAAATTGGTCAAAAGCGGTAGCCTAATTTCTTAGCTCTCGAGATTGACTTCGCTAATAAATTAATGCTTAGCGTATTATTTTAATTTCGAATCTATCATTTTATTAGTCGCCTATAATAAAAGTGTAAAACTCGATTAAATGCTGCCTTTTAGAATTCAGTTCGGTAAAGCTGTGCAAACAACCCCGGATAGTTGTTATGGGGCCCTAGATTAAATGCGGATCAATAAAAAGTGCTTCATACTAAAAGTAAATTTTTCGGTTGTAATTAACTACCCTAATGTAGATGAATTATCGGAAGTACTGAAATGATGAATGTAATAAATTATCAATGTTGTAGTCGCTGCGTTATGGATACTTCTGATCCAGATATTTCATTTGATTCAAAGGGGATTTGTAATCATTGTCACCAGTTTGATGAACGAGCACCTCGGGAGTGGTTCCCAAATGATGAGGGTGCTCGCCGTTGGCATATTTTGGTAAATCAATTAAAGCATAATGGACGTGGGAAAGAGTATGACTGTATTCTGGGATTAAGTGGTGGTGTTGACAGTTCATATCTGGCGCTGAAAGTCTACGAGTCAGGTCTTAGACCATTGGTCATGCATGTAGATGCGGGTTGGAACACTGAGCTTGCAGTTGCCAATATTGAGGCTGTTGTCAAATATTGTGGTTTCGATTTGCATACCCATGTGGTCAATTGGGGGGATATGCGCGATTTGCATCTAGCCTATCTTCGTGCTGCAGTAGCAAATCAAGATGCTCCACAGGATCACATTTTCTTTGCTAGCCTTTATCATTTTGCTACCAGTAATGGAATTCGCCACATTCTTTCTGGTGGAAATTTGGCCACTGAAGCAATCTTTCCGGCCTCGTGGCATGGAAGTGCCATGGACGCCATCAATTTAAAAGCTATACACAAAGAGTATGGTGAGCGTAAATTGGAAAATTACAAAACAATCAGTTTTTTTGATTGTTATATTCGATATCCATTCATTAAAAAAATGCGTACGCATAGGCCACTGAATTATATGCCCTACGATAAGAGCAAAGCCTTAAGGGAATTACAGGAAAAGGTGGGCTATAAGCCTTATCCTAGAAAGCATGGTGAATCGCTGTTCACCAAATTATTTCAAAACTATTATTTACCTAACAAATTTGGTATGGATAAGCGGCGTCCGCATTTAGCGAGTTTGATTGTTTCAAACCAAATGACACGTGATGAAGCATTGAACAAGCTTGATGAGCCGCTTTATGACGCGGCTGAGCTGGAAATCGACATCACCTATTTCTGCAAAAAGCTTCGCATAAGCCGCCAGCAATTTAATGATCTGATGAAAGCGCCAATACATCATTACACCGATTTTCCTAATTGGGATGGGCGTTACCTAAAATTAAAACGCTTGCAAGCCTGGGTAACCAAGCTTCTAGGTCGTGAGTTCAAAGTTTATTCATGATGAAAGTTGCCCATCTAACCTCGGTCCATCCCCGTGGGGACACCCGGATTTTTCTCAAGATGTGTCGCTCCTTAGGATCTTCACATTTTAATGTTTCACTGGTGGTCGCCGATGGCTTAGCCGATGAAATGCGCGATGGTGTACAGATTCACGATGTGGGTGCATCCAAAGGTCGTATTGACCGCATCAAGAACGCACCAGGGCGCGTGTTTAAAAAAGCAATCTCGTTAAATGCAGACCTGTACCACCTGCACGACCCCGAATTGATTCCGATTGGCCTCAAGCTCAAGCACATGGGCAAGCGCGTGGTGTTTGATTCGCATGAGGATGTGCCCAAGCAATTGCTGAACAAGCCATACCTCAACAAGCCAGCGTTGTGGACGCTGTCCAAGGTCTTTGGTGCGTATGAGTCATGGGCTTGCAGGCAATTTGATGGCGTGATTGCCGCTACGCCCTTTATCCGAGACAAGTTTTTGAAGATTAATCCCCGCACCGTAGACATCAGAAACTACCCGATTCAGGGTGAGCTCGATGCACAGGTGCCTTGGACCGACAAAGCCGCTGAGGTATGTTATTTGGGTGTTATCAGTCGCATCCGTGGCATTTCCGAGATGGTGCAGGCCATGGGCCTAATACAAAGTGGCGCACGCTTAAATTTGTGTGGTCGATTCCTAGAGAGAGAAGTGGAGCTGGCTTGCAAAACTATGCCGGGCTGGCAGGCGGTCAATGAACAGGGTTTTGTGGACCGCTTAGTGGTGAGACAGGTTCTGGGTAGGTCGGTGGCGGGTTTGGTCACGTTGCACCCGGTCATCAATCACCTGGATGGCCTGCCTATCAAGATGTTTGAGTACATGGCGGCTGGCATTCCGGTGATCGCCTCAGACTTTCCCCATTGGCGCGCTATTGTGCTGAACAATCAGTGCGGCCTATGTGTGGACCCTATGGAACCTGCTGCCATTGCGAACGCGATTGACTACCTGATACAGCACCCCAATGAGGCACGCAAGATGGGTGAAAATGGCCGACGAGCTGTGCTGGAGCAATACAACTGGTCCTTGGAAGAAGCTAAGTTGCTTGCCTTTTACAAATTCATCTTGCACGCTTAAATGAAAAAAATCGTCACCGGCTTTGACGCATGCAAAGTTCAATAAGGCCAGCGTGGTCTGAGACCACATGTACAAGTCGGGACAGCTGTAAGAATAGTTGGATAACACCGGCCAGCACTTTGTAGCCAACATAACCGGTGTCCAAATTGAAGAGTTGAGCTTTCATAAGCCCGACCTCTTTTGGGGCACTGACTGTGGCTGGAATGGGGATGGAACGATACGATACGGTTAGATAGACTGGATCTTGCTTGTCGGTGCTAGCGGATACCCCAAAAGATTTGTATAAATCAATTCTTGAGTCGGTTTCGTTATTACCTTTTGCCTGGGAGAGTGGGGTGACAAAGGTAAATCCTATACCCCAGTCTGTAATACGTCAAGTATGCTCGCGAAGAATTTTAAATGTTTTCGAGTGATGGGACTAAGAAAATGAAACCAATAAAAATAATTCTGATACTCGCACCGCATACCGATGATGGAGAGTTCGGGTGTGGTGGCACAATTGCAAAATATGTTTCAGAGGGAGTTAGAGTAATTTATGTTGCATTTTCAGCGGCTGAGCAATCTGTTTTGCCGCATTTGCCGCGTGATATTCTTCGGACAGAAGTACGAAGGGCCACTGCAGCTTTGGGCATTGCTGACGAAGATTGCTTGGTGTTTGATTTTGAAGTCCGGCGATTCCCTGAGTTAAGACAATCTATACTCGATAAGATGATTGAGCTACATAAAACCTATCAGCCAGACATTGTTTTTCTTCCAAGTATTAACGATACACATCAAGATCATCAGACAATAGCACAGGAAGGATTTCGCGCCTTTAAATCAACCACAATGCTCGGTTATGAGGTGCCCTGGAACAATCTTGATTTCCGAACCAGCTGTTTTGTGGAGCTAACAGCTACCCAACTTGAGACGAAAATTTTAGCGGTATCAAGCTATGAATCACAACGGCATAGACCATATGCAAGTGCTGAATATATTCGTAGCTTGGCACACATGCGTGGTATACAGATTGGTGTAAATTATTGCGAGGCATTTGAAGTCATTCGTTGGATTCACTGATTTTTTCTTAAATATGAAAAAAAACAAATTAAAAATTCTGTTGACTGGTGCAGGATCTCCGGGAGGGCCAGGCATTATTAAGTGTCTTCAGATGGCTTCTGATTTTTGTGACTTAGTTGTTGCTGATGCGAACCCCAAGGCAACGGGCAGATACCTTGCTTCCGAGTTCGTCCAATTGCCAGTTGCGTCAGACGATAGTTTCGTTGATAGTTTGATGAAAATATGTCTTGAGCGAGGCGTAGACTTAGTGCTCCCTTTGGTGACAGCAGAGTTATTCAAACTTGCAGCACGAAAGGATGAATTAGCCCGTGCTGGTATTCGAGTTATAGTGTCAGACGAACGTGGTCTCATAGTTGCAAATGACAAAATAGCCTTGTACAACCTGTTAAAGAGCGCCTCAATACCGGTACCGGACTTTCGTGTGGCATACGATGTTGATCAGCTCACAAAGGCTGTATATGATTTGGGTTATCCTGAGCGTGCGGTCGTTATGAAACCCGGTGTCTCAAATGGTAGCCGCGGTGTACGTGTGCTTGATACACGCAAAGATGGATTCCACCTCCTTTTTTATGAAAAGCCAGGTCATATTTATTCAACACTCGATGATATTCTTCGTATAGTCGGTCAAAATTCGCTTCCGCCGCTACTCGTTTCCGAATATTTGCCAGGCGATGAAATAACTGTTGATTCAATTGTTAATAGTGGTGAAATTAAGCTAATAGTTGCCCGAGTACGTGAGCGTATGAATGGTGGTATTTCTGTGGCCGGCCGCTTTGAAATACACGATGATGTTTTTAAAATTTGTGCACAAATTGCGAAAATCTTGTGTCTTGATGGTCCAATTGGCTTCCAATTCAAGCGTTCAAGCGCGGGGACATATCAAATTATTGAGATGAACCCAAGGCTGCAGGGCACGAGTGTCGCGGCTCTAGGCTTGGGGGTGAACCTACCACAACTAGCTATTGAATATTGCTTGAGTCCAGATAGAGCACACTATTTAGGGCGCCGCGAGGGTGTCGGGTTTGCTCGTTATTATGATGAAGTTTTTTACACCATCTGAATTTATCGATATGGTTAATGAGTATTTTGATACTCTGATATTTGACCTGGACAACACAATTTACGATGAAAACATATTCTTGTTTGATCGCTATCGTGCGATTTCAGATCTGGTTGCAGGCAAGGATTTAAAGCTTTCACAGGCGAGTTATGATTATTTGTGCAGAAACTTCCTTGCCGCAGGTCGTACTAAGCTATTCGATAGATATCTTGAAAATTTCGATAAAACACACACCTACAGTGTTGATGATTTACTATTTTATTTGCGTCTGCCGCCACAGCATATGATCCCTTTCGATTACTTTTACAATCTGATGCAGACATTCGGTGGACGTTTTTTTCTTGTGACGAATGGCAATCCTTTGCAGCAGCGCAATAAGATTTCTGCGTTAGCAATAGCTGATGTTTTTGATGGTATTATTATGGCTAATGAAGTGGAAAAAAAACCGTCAAAACAAGCACTTTTACCGCTACTTTTAACAGGCCAGTTGGGGCGGGTTGTCTATGTAGGTGATACTGATGTTGACCATTCGTTTGCTCTAAATTGCAAAATTCCATTTATCCGCATTAATTTCGATCGAAATGAGAAAGGTCTTGTTGATCAAAATACAATTATATTTTCGGGATTTATTTAAATTAATTTAATATTTTAAATAAAATAACCAAAATCATTGTCTTATTCGATTGCAAGAATGATATCAGCATTAGCCAAGTTGCCTTCAAGCAAAGCAACGCGCGTTAGTGTTCAGATGGGTTGGAACTGTCCTGTGACAACGGTGAACGCGTCAGAGTTAAGTATGCACTCGACTGCTGCGACAGAGAGGTCATGGGCTGGGTAGCGACCACCAAAGGCGTTGGTACGGAACTGGTGGGTGACTTGATGATGTAGGCTTTCGAGAAATGATTTGGCGCAAATACGGCACCAACTAAGCCCACAGAATGGCTCACTGAGTTAGCCCCCTGAATGACAGTCCCATCGGTATTCCTTAAACTAACAACTAGGAATACGACTATGGATATGACTATGTCTTCAATAAGACCCAACCGGGTGGAAGTGGTCACCAGTGTTCAGC
>JACCDN010387752.1_pt1 | contig 26386 bp, 28 predicted proteins | sample 7441691 | NCBI WGS metagenome assembly JACCDN01 (sample SAMN15323439, study PRJNA562643) | freshwater metagenome | isolation source: river surface water | place: USA:Blue River Watershed | collected 2017-08-16 | reverse complement strand
TCTTTACTGCTCTACAACGTTCGTTTTCACAGGAGAAAATTCGCTGTGAAACGTCTATACTTTTTGAACAACAGATATATTTTCAATAAGTGTTTGCTTATGGGTATATCACTCCCGAATTATCGGGTTGACGTTGTTTTTATGGACAAATATCTTTTTACTTCAGAGTCTGTTACTGAAGGGCATCCAGATAAAATTTGTGATCAAATTTCGGATGCGGTTCTCGATTCTTTACTTTCACAAGATCCTGCCTCAAAAGTCGCTGTCGAATCTTTTACTACCACTGGTTTGGTTGTAGTTGGCGGAGAAGTAACAACCAAGGGTTATGTTGATGTTCAAAAAATTACACGCGACGTGATTGAAAAAATTGGTTATACAGATGCAGCTTATGGTATTGATGCAGAACATGCTGGGATTCTGGTTTCGATTCATGAGCAATCTCCAGATATTGCTCAGGGAGTAACACAGGTCAAAGCCGAAGATCAGGGTGCGGGAGATCAGGGACTGATGTTTGGCTATGCCTGCAATGAAACACCCGAGCTCATGCCACTCCCTATTACTTTGGCACACAAACTCGCTCGACGTCTCGCAGAAGTGAGAAAAAACAACACACTCGATTATTTGAGACCGGATGGAAAAACTCAGGTTGCTGTGGAATATGAAAATGGTAAACCAGTGCGACTGCAAAATGTGGTGGTAGCGGCACAGCACCATGATACGGTGAGTACCGAGCAGCTCCGAGAAGATATTATTCGTGAAGTGATTCGTCCAGTGTGTGAAAAATACATTGATGCGAATACTGAATTTTTTATCAACATGACCGGCCGTTTTGTGGTTGGTGGTCCTCATGGAGACACTGGCCTGACTGGTCGCAAGATCATTGTCGATACCTATGGTGGTATGGGTCGTCATGGGGGTGGATGTTTTTCTGGAAAAGATCCAAGCAAAGTTGATCGCTCTGGGGCCTATATGGCACGTCACGTGGCCAAAAATATTGTTGCAGCTGGTCTTGCAGAGAAGTGTGAAGTGCAGGTTGCATATGTGATTGGACGTGCGCTTCCGACCAGCGTTCTTGTCAATACCTTTGGCACAGGCACCCTCGCTGATGATGTTTTGGCACAGGCTGTGATGCAAATTTTTGATTTTCGTCCAGGAAAAATTATTGAATATCTTGATCTTCGTCGTCCGATTTATTCGCAAACCGCAGCCTATGGTCATTTTGGAAGGCCTGAATTTCCTTGGGAACAGGTGAATAAGATGGAGGAATTGAAAAAGGCAGTTGAGGGACAGAAATAATAAATGTAAAAATTTCATGATAAAAGCAGTTTAGAGAGCTGCTTTTATTTTTTGCGCTTAGATGTTACAATAAAAAAAATTTTTCTCATTACTTTAATATTTTTATGAATCGTTTTGTACCATGGGTAGGGGGAATTGTTGGAACGGCTATTATTGGAATTGGAGGATATTTTGCATATTCGTATTATTCAAATACAAATAACACTCCAGAACAAAGGGATGTGGACTCTGAACAACAATCAGAAGAACGGTTCGTGCCATGCAATGGTCAAGAAAATGTGATATTTGAGGATCAAATTTTGGCCTTGGTTATTCGTTCAACATTAGGTTTACCCGAACAGAATGATTCTACAATTCCTTGTGATGAGCTCCTTCGTCTTGAAGAATTGCGTGCCTCTGAAAAGGCTATTTTTAGCCTTGTGGGTCTTGAAAATGCGATTAATTTAAAGCGTGTTGATTTGAGTAAAAATATCCTTCTCAATACAGATGCATTGTCTCAACTTCCCAATCTTGAAAGTATAAATTTAACCAAAACCAATATTTCTGAATTTTCAAATATCTCTAGCTCTCGTTTAAAATATCTTGATCTTGGAGAAAATATCATAGTTTCTCTTTCTCGTTTAGAAAATTTTTCTAAGCTTCATCAGCTCAATATCTATCAAAATAGTATTTCTGATTTTGAACCACTTAGATCATTAGAAAATATTTTAACCTTAACTCTCTACAATAATCCTGTAGATTTGAGTCCTGATAAACAAAATCGTCAAATTATTCAACAACTTATCGACAAAGGTACCGAAGTTATTTGGGATGAGCTCTCTTTGTCTTTGGGTATTGGGTCGAATCATTCTAAAGCTAGTAATGTTAACGTTCTTGATATCGTGAATCTGAATGCCCGTGTAACGCTAAATCAAACATTTAAAAATGATATTCTTATCGAAGGCGTGGAGTTTTTTGAAGTTACTCCACTTGGAGCTATTTCTTCTGTTTTTTACGATAGAGAACCACCGTATAGTTATGACGTTGCTTTTGACGAATCAGAAGAGGGTATACATCAGTATGCTGCACAGGTAAATACCAAAAAAGGGGCTTTTGTTTTAACTCCTCCTGGTGAATATGTAACGGTGAATGTAGAAAAAAAAGATAAACCACAATGTCGAAGTGATAGAGATTGTGTCGATGATCGTCAATGTACGAGCGACCGATGTGTGAGCGGCAAATGTGAGCACTATATGCAAACCGCTTGTAGTGAGAACGAAGAAATCTCTTGTAGTGATGGAAAAGACAATAACAAAGATGGAAAGATAGATTGTGCTGATCCAGATTGTGCTGGTTTTGCTAGTTGCAAGGAAAGTATTTGTTTTGATGGGACGGATAATGATAAAGATGGAAAGATTGATTGTCGCGATTCTGATTGTTCAGTCGAAGCCACCTGCGGCGAAATATGTGATAATGGTATAAATGATGATGGGGATTCAAATGTAGATTGTAATGATCGTCGTGACTGTGCTGATCATCCAAGTTGTCAGGGGCAGGCGCAGTCATGTAATTCTGATGTAAGTATTGTTTGTAAGGAGATTTTTGCAGAAAACGAGAGTCAAGTACACTGTTCTTTGCGCATGAGTATCAAGGGAAATAATAACTGCTCTGCATCAATTGTTACCTGTAATAGAGACCAGTGTTGGTCAGATACTGGCGGAGGCAATTTTGACTTTCAAGGCTGTGGAAGTTTGCAAACCAAACTCCAAACACTGCCGGTTGGTACTGTTTTGACAGGGAATGCAGCTCTTGGACTTGATTCAACCCAAACTTGTGGATCACTCAATCTCTGTCGAAGAATTATTTTGTGTGAGTAGTCTCGTGAGCCTATTAACTTTGGCTAAAAAGAGCGGTTTTTCTTTGAGAAAAGCTGCTTTTTTCTTTTATTTTGTATATGTGTAGATAAAAACTTGACAGTGTTTACTGCTATGTTATACTTAGAATAAGCAAAAATATGGATATTACTTTTTTGAAAAAAATAGGATTTTCTGACAAAGAAGCCAAGCTCTACTTGGAGCTTTTGCGTTTGGGACCAAGTCCGGTACGTAAACTGGCTGAGGCGGCCAACCTCAACCGTGGCACTACCTATGATGCCCTCAAATGGCTCCAGGAGCAGGGAGTCGTAACTTTTTATAACAAGGCTTCCAAGCAGTATTTTGTGGCTGAAAACCCAGAAAAACTCTATGAGCTGGTCAAATCCCAGGAAACGACTCTCAAGGAAGTAAACCGCTACCTGGAAAAAGCCGTTCCAGAGCTTCAAGCCCTGTATAATAGCGGGGGAGAGCGGCCTGTAGCGCGGTATTTTCAAAATGAAGAATGCAAGAAGATTTTGGAAGATGTCTTGTCTGTCTGCGAAAATGATACTGAAAAGATGTATCGGATTTATTCCGTAGAAGGACTTCGAGAATATCTGTACAAAGACTTTCCTACCTTTAGTGATGTTCGCATTAGCAAAGGGATTGCGGTACGAGCGATTGCTCTTGGTGAAGGCGGGGCACTACGTGGTCTGGATGAACGAAAATGGCTTGGAGTGAATGCCAAAACTCCAACTTATATTTTTATTTACCCTGGCAAAACCGCCTATATATCTCTGAGTGCTCACAAAGAACCAGTTGGAGTAGTGATTGAAAACGACGGTGTGTATGAAACACAAAAGCAAATCTTTGATTCACTCTGGGGGCAATTGTAATATATGACGATTGATCAAATATATTTGGATTTTGATAATACTCTCTACGATACGGTGTCTTTGTCGCAGGATATCACCGCTATTTTTTTGCAAGCAGGACTGACGAAAGAGCAATTTGATGAGACGATGACAGAAGCTACCAAAGGAAAGAGCGGTACATTTTATAATTATAGTTTTGAACATCATGTGGCTCTGTGCCAAGAAAAAGGCTATGTTCTTTCTCATGATATTTTGCCCGAGCTCAGTAAGCTGACAGAACATGATCTTTCTTTTGAAGATACGTATACATTTTTGGATTGGGCACGAAAAAATAGCAAAATGGTGTATGTTTTAACGGCTGGAAATCCAGATTTTCAGATGAAAAAAATCGCCAGTACGCGTATTGCAGAGTTTGTCGATGATATTATTATCTGTCATCACAAAAAACCAGAAGAAGTAGCCCTGCGCAAAGGTGACGCAAAACATATAGTGTTTGTGAATGATAAAGTAAGCGAAAATATTGCCGTGAAAGAAAAATTTTCAGAGATAACTGTCATTACCAAACGTCATCCCTTTCGAGAAACAGAAGAAGAACTCACTGATTCTGGAATTCCTTACTTTCAGACACTGACTGAGATTTTAAGTTATATACAAAAATATGGACACAAATAAAATCGGTATTGTTATTCTCGCAGCAGGAGACGGAAAGCGGATGCAGTCAACGACTCCAAAAGTGATGACACCACTTTTGGGTATGCCACTGGTGGAACATGTTGTAAAAAAAACAGAAGCTCTTTCAAGAGAGAAGAAAATTGTCGTTGTAGTAAATCCAAAACATACATTGGTTCAAGATCATTTGGGGGAGCGTGCTCAATACGTAGTCCAAAATGAGCAACTCGGAACAGGTCATGCCACTGCATTTGCTGAGTCTATTTTGAAAGATAGTGTAGAACACGTTGTCGTTCTCTATGGAGACATGCCTTCGATTACCACACGTTCGCTTGAACAAGTAATCGAAGAACATCGCACAAATGAGAATACCTTAACACTTATGACGGCCACGGTTCCAGATTTTGAAGGTTGGCGAGAAGTATTTTATAAAAACTTTAGTCGAGTTATACGCAGTGAAGATGGCAACATTCTGCGTACCGTGGAATTTAGAGATGCTACTGAAGAAGAACGCACTGTCACAGAGCTCAATCCTTGTTTTTATTGCTTTCGTGCTGATTGGTTGTGGAAAAACTTAAAAAGTCTCAAAAATGATAATGTTCAAAAAGAATATTATTTGACCGACTTATTGAAAATGGCATTAGAAACAGGTGAAAAAGTGTCTGCGGTTTCTATTGAACCAAGAGAAATATTGGGAATCAATTCAAAAGAAGATTTGGAGATCGTGAGTAAATTTTTGGAGAAATAATTTATTCATTCTAAACATTTTTATATGTCACAATTCTATACAAAGAAAGAATTCTTAACACTTTTTATCCCAAGTGTAATTATTACAGCATTGTTGTTTGGTTGGATGACTTGGATGGAAAACAATTATGAAAAAAAACAAGTGTATGTTGCAGATTCATATGAAATGGTTGTGAAAAAATATCAAAAGGAACCAGATGCTATATTTGAAAAAGGGGAAGAAAACAAACTCGAAGAATCATTAAAAACAAGAAGAATTGTAGTCACTGAAAACGATGAGTTTATACCAAGAATTGCTTATTTTACTCTAGAAGCTTATGGAAAAATTGTTTCTCCAAAGGATAGGCCTTATGCACAAGAACCCAATGAAATTGAAAATATAAAAAACTTTCCCCCTATAGAAACAAAGGTAATACTTTATACAAAAGAAGATAAAGGATATAATGGCCCAGCTATTTTTTCAGAAGTATATTACTTGGATGCAGAAAATAAAGTACAGAGAATATTTAAAGGAGAGGGTTTAATAAAGACAGAGAATTAAATTGATTCTTAAATTTTTTTTATGTGCGGAATTATTGGATACATTGGCAATAAACCGGCGACTCCTGTTTTGGTGCAGGGACTGAGGCGTCTGGAATATCGAGGGTATGACAGTAGCGGAGTCGCTCTTCTTCAAGACGGCGCCATTACTCGCGTGCGATCGGTTGGCAAAATAGATAACTTGGCAGAAAAACTCAAAGGACAAGAATTTTCCGCTACTTCTGGAATTGCTCATACGCGCTGGGCCACTCATGGAGGAGTGACTGAAGAAAATGCACATCCTCATGCTGCTCTTGGTGGAAAATTGGTATTGGTACACAACGGCATTATGGAAAATTATCGAGAAATAAAAGAAGAGCTCCAAAAAGAAGGAGTTGAATGTGTTTCGCAAACAGATACGGAAGTTTTGGCACATCTGATTGGCAAATACTATGCAGGAAATTTGCGCTCTGCAGTGCAAAAGGCACTTGAAAGAGTGCACGGCACCTATGGAATTGTGGCCATGCATCTTGATGAACCAGAAAGACTCGTTGCGGCTCGTATGGGCAGTCCAATCGTCGTTGGTGGACAAGAAGATGAATATTATATTGCCAGTGACGCTACGCCGATTTTGCCTTATACCAAAAAAGTAATTTTTCTCGCTGATGGTGAAATAGCCGATGTTTCGAGGAATGGTATTGAGATTTGTACGCTAACAAATAAGCCGGTAGAGAAAAAAGTCGAAGAACTTGATTGGGATGAAAACCAGGCACAGCTGCAAGGATTTCCACATTTCATGCTCAAAGAAATTTTTGATCAACCACAAGTATTTCAGGATGCTATTCGTGGCCGATATGACCTTGCGGATGGTACCGCGCGCCTCGGTGGACTGAATATGAATGAAGAACAAATGCGCAGTATTAACCGAGTTATTTTTATTGCCTGCGGTACGGCCAGTTATGCTGGTATGGTTGGAAAATACGCCTTTGAACGATTGGCGGGAATTCCAGCTGAGGTCGATGTAGCGAGTGAATTTCGCTATCGCGATCCAATTATTGATGATAAGACACTTGTCTTTGTGATCTCACAATCAGGTGAAACTGCCGATACCCTCGCTGCACTTCGTGAAGCCAAAAGAAAAGGCGCTTTTGTTCGTGGCATTGTCAATGTGGTGGGATCAACGATTGCCCGCGAAGCAGAGGGTGGAACCTATATTCATGCCGGACCCGAGCTCGCTGTAGCGTCGACCAAGGCTTATACCAATATGGTGGCAGTAATGATGCTCTATGCTCTGCAGTTTGGTCGTGCGCGCCGAGTTTCTCATGCAACTGGAGTCAGACTTCTCGAAGCTATGAGAGAAATTCCAGAAAAAATGAAGCAAATACTCGCAGAGGTTGATACGATCAAAGCAATGGCTGAAAAATACAAAGATTACCAAGATATGCTCTTTTTGGGTCGCGGAATCAATTATCCTGTTGCTCTTGAAGGTTCGCTCAAGCTCAAAGAAATCTCCTATATTCACTCCGAGGCCTATCCAGGTGGAGAAATGAAGCATGGTGCGATCGCGCTTTTGTCACCCGATTTTCCGGTTTTGGCCATAATGACAAAGAATTCTCTCTATGATAAGATGAGAAGCAACATTGAAGAGGTCAAAGCTCGAGGAGCCAAGATCATTTTGGTCGCTACTGTTGGCGATGAAAGAGCCAAAGAACTCTCGGACGATGTGATTTTTGTGCCACCGACCATGGAACTCTTGGAACCTCTTATTAATACAATTGCGCTCCAGCTGTTTGCCTATCATGTTGCTGTGCTTCTCGGCAAGGATGTGGATCGCCCACGAAACTTGGCAAAGTCTGTAACTGTTGAATAAATTTTTATGTCAGTATCAGAATCAAAACAAAAAAAAGTGGTTGTCATTGGGGGAGGCACTGGAACTATGGCTGTACTTTCGGGGCTCAAACAGCACCCTGATTTGGATTTGCATGTCATTGTGAGTATGACTGATGATGGTGGCAGTAACAAAGTTGTACGTGATGAATTTGGTCTTTTACCACTTTCTGATTTACGCAAATCAATTATTGCACTGTCTGATTCAGATGATCAGATACTTCGTCAACTGTTTACCTATCGTTTTGAAAAAGGAAATGGACTCTCTGGGCACACACTCGGCAACCTGATGATGGTGGCTCTCGCTGATATCACTGGTTCGGAACATACGGCGATCGAAGCGGCGCGAAGATTATTTAAGGTCAAAGGAAAAGTCATTCCTGTGACCCTGCATCAAACACGTCTCGTGGCTGAGTATGATGATGGAGAGCGAGTAGAAGGAGAGCATTTTATTGATGAGCCAGAAGAAAATTGGAATAGACGAATAAAATCACTCATTTTATCAGAAAATGTTCCGGCTCATAAAGAGGCACTTGATGCTATCTCGAGTGCAGATTTTATTGTCGCTGGGCCAGGAGATTTGTATACGAGCACGCTCGCCAATATTATTGTTGAAGGTATTGCCGAGGCAATTCAACACTCAAAGGGAAAATTTATTTTCGTGAATAACCTCATGACTAAAAAGGGCCAGACTCATGGTATGAAAGCATCACATTTGGTGAATGAAATGAGTAAATATACTGGTCGAGTTCCAGACGTTGTGCTGCAACATGCTGGAGATTTTCATGAAGATGTACTCAAAAAATATCATGAAAGAGGAGAACACCCAGTACACGATGATTTATCGAGTCCAGCTCCTTTTGATGTGATACGAACCTCACTGACACATGAAGGCGAGATTCAAAAAGATAAAGGAGATACATTGGTACGAAGTCTGATTCGTCATGATGCTAAAAAATTGTCTGACGCTCTCTATAAAATTTTTCATTCCTAAAATTATGATCCAAAATACCATTGATGATCGCGCATATCGTGTAAAATTTACGGCAGAAGAAAACGGTGTAGAAGTTGGACGTGCTTCGCTGTATGTTCTTTTTAATGATTTGCATGAAGAACCCTATGGACTGCTCGAGGATGTATTTGTTGATGATGCTTATCGTGGAAAAGGCTATGGCAGAGACTTGGTTCATGCGGTCATACATGAAGCAAAAAAAAGAAATTGTTATAAATTGATTGCCACCAGTCGTGAAAGTCGAAGTGAAGTTCATGCTATGTATGAAAAATATGGTATGAAAAAATATGGACGAGAATTTCGTATGGATTTTGAGTAAATTTTTTTATGAATTTTTCAATTGCAACTACAGAGCCTTCCAAAGATTATGAACTTCTCGATTCTGGAAATGGTGAAAAATTGGAACGCTATGGAAAATATATTTTTCGTCGTCCAGATCCCCAGGCGCTGTGGGAAAAATCGTTATCAGAGTCCGATTGGAAATCTGCTCATGCAAGTTTTCGTCGTGAAGGGAAACAAGGCGATTGGGATTTGAAATCCGGACTCCCTGAGCGCTGGCCGATTGAATTTGGGGCTCTTAAGTTTTGGATTCGTCCGACATCTTTCAAACATACTGGTCTTTTCCCTGAACAAAAACCAAATTGGGATTGGATGCGTGATTGTATTGTTGCAGCCAAACGGCCAGTAAGCGTACTGAATCTTTTTGGATACACGGGCGGAGCAAGTATTGCTGCAGCGCAGGCGGGTGCATCGGTGGTGCATATTGATGGCTCAAAAGTTGCGATCAAATGGGGAAGAGACAATGCCGAACTTTCTGGTCTTGGCGATAAACCCATTCGATGGATTTTGGAAGATGCACGGGAGTTTGTCAAACGTGAAATAAAACGAGGCAACAAATATGATGGAATTTTGCTTGACCCTCCTGCTTTTGGTCATGGACCCAATAATGAACTGTGGAAGATTGAAGATCATTTGCCAGAATTTTTGAAAATGTGCAGTGAAATTTTGACTGAGAAACCGTTGTTTTTTCTTATCAATGGGTATGCTTCTGGATATTCTGCCATTGCCTATGAAAACAATCTCAAAGCTCTGCTTGAAAAGTATGGTGGTGAATTTGAAAAAGGCGAGCTCACGATTGAAGAGAGTAATTCGGGGCGATTGCTTCCTTGTGGAATTTTCGCACGATGGAAAAATGTATGAATTTGAATGTACTGTACGAGGACAATCATTTTATTGCAGTGTATAAACCCGCCGGCATGCTTGTGCAAGGGGATCATTCGGGCGATCCAACACTCATGGATGAAGTAAAATATTATTTGAAACAAAAATATAATAAACCAGGGAATGTTTTTCTTGGCATGGTACATCGACTCGACCGACCAGTCAGTGGCATTGTACTTTTTGGAAAAACCAGTAAAGGGGCTGCTCGTCTGTCAGAGCAAATTCGCAGTCACACCATTCAAAAAATTTATCATGCTTTGGTTCTTGGTACGCCAAAAGATTCTCGAGGAACGTTGGTAAATTTTTTGAAAAAAGACACAGATAAAAATTTTGTTCGAGTATATGATTCGGAGACAGAGGGGGCTTTGCGGGCCGAGCTTGATTATGAGGTTGTAGAATCAAAAAATGGAACATCTCTTATAAAAATACGTCTCAAAACTGGGAGACCTCACCAAATTCGTTCGCAGCTCGCGCATATCGGTTGTCCCATTGTGGGAGACGTAAAGTATGGCGCTCCAGGGCAGATAGAAATAGAAACAGAAGGACAGAAACATACCATGCTGGCTCTTTGTGCGACTTCGGTAACATTTCACCTTGCTACTCTTCAGGAAGAAAAAACTCTTGAGATCAGTATGCCAAGTGAGTGGAATAATTTTTTTGCCAAAAGTTAAGAAGTTGTACTTATTTTTTCTTGTATGGAAAGCCGGAAAGATAACAATTTTGATTTTCTACGTCTTCTTGCAGCGACTGCCGTAATCATTACTCATAGCTATGCCCTCTTAGGACTCCCTGAACACGATTTTTTGTGGAAAATAACAGGAGGGGTTACTTCGTTTAGTCGATTTGGAGTATGGATTTTTTTTGTAATCAGTGGATACTTGATTACCCTCAGTGCGCTACGAAGTAATTCTTTAAAAGAGTATGCTCTCAAAAGAATAGCTCGAATTTTTCCTGCACTTTTGGTAGTAGTGACACTGACTGTTTTGGTGGTTGGACCTCTTTTGTCTACTGTACCGCTCCTTAATTATTTCCAAAGTCCAGAAACGTGGAATTATTTCAAAACATTGACACTCTATGGGGTGCGTATGGAATTGCCAGGAATGTTTTTGAATAATCCGTATCCACGAGCAGTAAATGGATCACTCTGGACACTCTCCTATGAATTTACACTCTATTTTGTTCCCGCTCTTTTTATTTTTATGAAAAATAAAATGGAATATATACGCATATTTCTCTTGTGCTTATTTGTGGTTTTAACTCTTACCAAAGACGTATGGATGCCTCTTGCCAGTGATATCTCGATTCCATTTTTCCTTTTGAATGGAGGGCATCTCGTGAATCTTGGTACTTTTTTTCTGGCAGGGATTTTAATGGCGTTGTATCGTGAAAAAATATCGTTTTCGAGTGGAAAAGTACTTCTTATTGCAGGAATATTTCTTCTTATCTGTCAGTTTAGTCGCTTTGGGTCACATGCCGCTTATATTGCTATTCCCTATATGGTACTTTCTGTTGCCTATGCAAAATTTTCTACTGCCAGATTTTTTCGGTATGGAGATATTTCCTATGGAATGTATATTTACGCTTTTCTTTTTCAGCAGATTTTATCCCAGCTTTTCTTTTTCAATTTCAAAAATCCTTTTTTCTTTTTTCTTTGCACGATAGTTTTTGTGGTTCCAGCTGCCTATTTATCCTGGCGGTTTGTCGAAAAACCTGCATTGCAATGGAAGAAGAAATGGAATATGATAACCGGGTAGGCTATTTTTAAATTTTCTGGTATGAATCTTTACGAATTTGAGGGGAAAAATATATTTGAAAAATATGGAATAAAAATACCACGTGGTATTGTGGTGCGACGTGGTGATGACTTTGCCGCGGCGTATAATCAACTCGCTGTTACAGAGGTCGTGGTAAAAGCTCAAGTACTTTCCGGAAAACGTGGAAAAGGCGGAGGAATCAAATTCGCGTCAAACAGCGAAGAAGTGCAAAAAGCCTGCGCAGAAATTTTTGATATGCAGATTCGAGGACAGTATGTTGCCGCTGTGCGTATTGAAGAAAAACTTCTGATTGCCGAGGAACACTATCTTTCGATTACGTATGATACCAATAGCAAGCAGCCGGTTTTGATTTATAGTACCAATGGGGGTATGGATATTGAGGACGTACGAGAAGAGAAAATTCAAAAATTACCTCTGGATATTCGGCAAGAAACGCTTGAATCTGATATTCCATTTGCAAAAGAACTTTGGCAGGTGTTTTTGAAAGAAGATTGCCGAGTCGTAGAAATAAATCCACTTGTCAAAACAGCGCAAGGTGACTGGATCGCAGCTGATGCTAAAATTGCATTTGACGATGATGCCTTTTTTCGCCACAAAGATTGGGAGAGTCTGGAGGCTCGCAGTATGCTGGGACGCTTGCCAACGAGTCGAGAAATAGAGGTGCAAGAAATAGATAAGGGAGAGGATTATTATCGTGGTACCGCTGGAAAATATATTGAAATGGATGGAGATATTGCTATTCTTTTTTCCGGGGGCGGGGCGAGTATTGCCAATATGGATGCTTTGATTCAACAAGGACTACAACCTGCCAACTATACTGAATATTCGGGTAATCCTCCACGAGAAAAGGTTCATGCACTCGCGAAAATCGTACTTTCAAAACCAGGTTTACGCGGGCTCTGGATTGCTGGTGGCGTCGCCAACTTTACGAATATTGAAGAAACGCTTCATGGCATTGTTGATGCTCTTGATGAAGTAAAGCCTACCTATCCGATTGTGATTCGACGTGCTGGTCCATACGAAAAAGAAGGTATGGCATTGATGCAAGAATGTGCCAAACGAAATAATTTGAATATGAAATTATTTGGCAAGGAGATGAGTATGAGTGAATCTGCTAAAGAGCTCGCCCTCATGATAGCAAATTAAATATGGAAACAAGAGAAGAAAATATTTTAGCTGTGATAAAAATCTATTCTGCAAGAATCTGGTTTATCCTTGGTATTTTTGCTTTGTTACTCGTTCTCTTTGGAAGTTTTTTTGAGTCCCCATGGGTTTGGTTGTCTGATAAAACCGTTGGTATGATTGGTGTGATTGGATCTTTGCTTTTGTCAGGTTTATTTGTTGGGAATATTGTTCGAATTATAATCGCCCCTGCATATACTCTCAAAATAATTCAATCAAATGTTTTGTCTATAGAAAATAAAAAAAAATTAGAGCAGCCTATTTTGGTTGATATGAGCAAATCCAAAGTGTTTATTGCAAGAAAGCGTTTGCGTCATTTTAAAGAAGCTCGAATGACAGGAGAAAATTATCGAATTATTCTTACGACCGAAACACAACGATTTCTTTTTGACTGGATTCTTTCAGAATATGAATTTCAACATTTTTTTGAAAAGAATAAAAAAACACCAGGAAATTTTATTATTGATTTTTTTCAAAAGGCAGGCATTTCTCAAAAAAATACATTCTATTATCATAATAAAATTTCAGATATAATTTAATTTGTATGGGTATTTTGATTCACAAAGATACAAACGTTTTGATACAAGGTATTACTGGGAAAGAAGGCCAAAAAGCAGCACAGTCCATGATCTCGTATGGAACCAATGTTGTTGGAGGTGTTCGTCCAGGCAAAGGCGGCGAAGTGGTAGAAGGAAAACCTGTTTTCAATACCATTGCCGAAGCCAAAGACGCCGTGGGAAAGATCGATATTACTGCTATTTATGTTCCGCCATTTGCTGCCAGAGAAGCTATTCTGGATGCGATTGACAACGATATTCCCGTTATCAATACTATTATTGAGCGCATTCCAATTCAAGATACTGCGTATTGTCTGGCTGCTGCCAAAGAAAAAGGGATACATCTCATTGGACCCAGTTCGCTCGGCTTTATTACTCCAGGAGTTGGAAGAATTGGAGTCGTGGGTGGACCAAAAGAACTCGCTGATCAGATTTTTGAGCCAGGTTCGATCGGAATTATTTCTCGCTCAGGTGGTATGACCAATGAAGTCTCGTGGCAAGTACGTAAAGCAGGACTCGGACAAAGTAGTGCCGTGCATGTGGGAGGAGATCTTCTTATGGGTACGACCTATGCAGATTTACTTCGACTCTTTGAAAAAGATGAACAAACCAAAGCCGTGGTCATATTTGGAGAACATGGTGGAAGTTATGAATTTGAAATTGTGGATCTGATCAAGAACAAAGAATATACCAAACCACTTGCCATATATATTGGTGGAAAATTTGCGGGTAGCCTTCCAGAAGGAATGAATATCGGACATGCTGGAGCGATTGTCGAGAGAGGCAAGGGAGCCGCTGAAAAAGAAAAAGTACTGAGTGGTGTAGGAGTTATGATTGCTGAAAGATATGAGGATTTGGTGACTTTGGTCAAACCTTTTGTTTAATCAATTTGAATAATTTAAATTTTTATGAAAAAAATACTCGTCTTTCTTTTTTCACTAAGTATTTTCCTTCCACTTTCAACTTCAGCCGAAGGCCTTTTATTTCATTATAGACCAACTTGGGCGGTTGCAGTACCACAAAATTCTAGACCATTTATGTTTGGCTTTAACACGTATCGTACGAACCTTGATAACACCATTCAATATAAATTTCTTTTTCAGGAGACTGATCCAAATAGGGTAGAGCCAATTTACTTTCGTATGTATAGACAGGACTGGGGAGCTCCTCTGTGCTTTCCAGAAGATGCAGCTATTTTGGGTTGTATACCGATCGATCCATGTAACGCACGTGATCCACATGATCCAAATCGATCTACAAATTTGGTAGCCTCAATAACTATCCCAGTTTTAGAGCTAGGGAAATCGTTTTCACATGAGGGGATTATTCATATTACCGTAGCAAATGGTTTTCGTATAAATCTTCAACCTGAAAGTACAAATATTTTTTATAGGTTTGAAACAATGCAAGGAGAATTTCTTCAACAAAATAATAATGGAAGTTTGTGTGGAGGCGACGCACCGATTACTGTGGATGATCCTCAAGTGCAAAAGCCTGATTTAGTAATTCAAAATATTGTTTTTCCACAATTTCCGGTAGTACTCAATAACAGAGCATTTACTGTTGATTTTGACATAGTGAATCAGGGCCAAGCTGCTACCAATCAAACAACAATCGTATGTCTCGATAAAAGAAACGTAGCACCTGGACTTCTTGTAGGGGATTCAAATTTTCGTATTTGCAACACAAATATTCCTCAATTAGCATCTGGTCAATCCTACCATGTTCAAATGAAAATAAACCCAGTATATACAAATTTCTTTAACTGGATGGAAGAGTTGATATTGCCAATCAATCATCCCAATAGATCGATTCAACCTGGAATGAATAGACTGGGACTTATATTAAATCCATATTTCCTTATTTCAGAATCGAATTATGATAATAATGAGGAAGTATTTTTTGTGAATGCTCTGCAACAATAATTTTCTATAACTATATGGATTACTTTGTAATCCATATAAACTTCATTCACTCGGAAAAGCAGGAGCAAGCTCCACTTTTCCTCATTCAATCGTTTATGAAATTCAAAACATCCATTACCAATGTACAAAAAGACGGAACAGAAATTATTCGCGGGCATGAACTCGGCAACTTGATAAACAATAACGGTTTTGTTCAAACCATTTATCTTCTTTTAAAAGGAGAACTCCCAAATGAAGCACAAGCAAAAATGTTTGATGCCATACTGACCTCTGTTGTTGATCATGGTCCTGCCGTTGCCTCTGCTCTCAATGCTCGCATCTCTGCTTCTGCAAAGAATCCTCTTCATGCGTCAGTAGCCGCTGGCCTTTTGGGTCTGGGTGAGAGACACGGAGTTGTCATTGAGCCAGCTATGAAATTTTTCTTTGATCATAAAGATGAAACAGATATAGCAGGCCTTCTCAAAAGTATGAAGGAGCAAAAAAAATACGCTCCTGGTTTTGGACATAAGATTTTTGAAGTTGATCCTCGCACTCAAAGATTATTTGCTCTTGCCAAAGAACTTGGAATTTTTGGGGCATATTGTGATTTTGCCGAAAAAGTCGAACAGAGTTTAAATAGCCTTTCGTCAAAAAAACTTCCACTCAATGCTGATGGTGCGATTGCTGCCATTCTCTGTGATATGGGCTTTGATTCGAAGGTGGGAAATGGGATTTTCGTTATTGCTCGTGTACCAGGACTGGTGGCTCATATTATAGAGGAAGTGGTGAGTGATGAAGGTATCAGGCGTCTTGATACCGAAGATGTTGAATATATTGGCTAAAATAAGAGCAAAAAATATATTTTTGTAATAAAACCAACTTTTTTCCGTCTACTATCTTAAGTCAATAATATTTATTTTAATCATAAAAAAAGTATGAAAAATCGTCTTTTGGTTGGATTGATCTTCTCTGTTGTCGGACTTCTCTCAAGTGGGGGACCTGTTTTTGCACAGATTGGAAACACGAATATTGGCGATAATTTGGGGGATTATCAGGCACAAATCCAAAAACGTGCTAGTCTGACCTGTGATATTGATGCAAGTACCGTCCTCGTTCAAGATACAGTTCAAAACGATCTTACTTTCTCTGTAGATTATGAAAGTGATGGGTATGTAAAACAGGGCGCTGCCTTTGAAGTTATCGCTACTGGTAAAAATGATGTCGTGTTGTACAAAAAAACGGGTAGTTTTAACCTGAATGGTTCTGGCCGAGTACCAGTATCAGGCGAAGCGGCTGGTCCAAACGGTACTACTTTTCGTTTTAATGCCAAAGACCACGGTGAAGTAAAATTGAATGCCAAAGTAGATGGCAAAGCATGTCCAGAACTAAAAGTAGCTGCCAAGACCAACTTTTCTGTGAGAGCAATTGCTAACAGTAGTAATGGTTTAAATGATATTGCCATTAGCGGTAATCTCCAGGTAACGAGTAGTATTGGGGCAGAGCCTGTTTTACCTGCTACAAGCTCTGTGGGCACTGTAGAAGAAAATACAGAAAATAACGTAGATGCAGATCAAGAAGTCACCACAAATGATAACGGTCGTGAAACTACAGATCAAAACACCGTGAGAGTCATTTCTGCGCAAGAGCAAGAAGCCGCTGCACAGCAAGATGATTCAGTTGCTCAGCGAGATTATATTCTCTATGGACTGCTCGGAGCGCTCCTCGTTGTCATGATCACCTATATTGTCATGAAAAAACGTGGTTCAATCTAAAAAAATCATATATAAAAAGCACCCTGAGCAAAGTCGACGGGTGCTTTTTTATTTTTATCTTTTACTGTAGAATATCAGTGTAAAATAAAATTGTTTTCTATGGATATTATCTCACACGGTCTCTGGGGAGGATTGGCTGTTGGACGAAAAAACAAAAAAAGTTTTTGGCTGTCATTTTTGTTCGGCGTTTCACCAGATCTTTTATCATTTGGAATTTTTTCTGCCATGAATATTCTTGGTTTGGTCTCTGGTCCTGATTGGTCAGGTGGGCCACCTCCAGCTGATTCTATCCCACAGTATGTTCATACTTTGTATAATATCACCCATAGCTTGGTAACATTTGCTGTAGTGTTTGGTTTGGTCTGGCTACTGCGCAAAAAACCTCTCTACGAGCTCCTGGCCTGGCCCCTTCATATCCTTATGGATATACCGACACACTCGACGCAATTTTTTCCTACACCATTTTTGTGGCCATTTGTGGATTACCGCGTAGATGGTATTCCTTGGTCACATCCATATATATTCTTTCCAAATTGGATATTTTTAATCCTTCTGTACCTGTATTTTTTTGTTTTCAGAAAACGATATGCAAAAAATTCTTGATCTTCATATTCATTCACGCTATTCACGCGCCTGTTCCAAGAACCTCGTGCTTCCTACGATTGCAAAAACCTGTGAAATCCGGGGGATAGATATTGTGACCACGGGTGATTTTACGCATCCAAAATGGTTTGAAAGTATAAAAGAAGAACTGGTTGAAGATACTGAAGGAATATATAAGTTGAAGACTCCACCTCAGTCCTCCTCCCGAAGCTTTGATCGGGATAAACCTGATAGTGGAGGAAGTCCGACAAAATTTTTGATTGGCACAGAAGTGGCTTCTATCAAAAAGCACAAAGACAAAACTCGACGTGTGCATCATCTTTTGTTTGCTCCAAGTATTGAAGTGGCTGAAAAATTTAACAAAAAGCTAGAAAACGATGGATTCAATCTCAAAGCCGACGGCAGACCAATCTTAGGCATGACATCCAAACAAATTTTGGAGACCATGCTTGAGATTGATGAACGTATGGTAATGATACCTGCGCATGCGTGGACGCCATGGTTTGGTATTTTTGGTTCAAAAGGGGGATACGATACACTCGAAGACGCATATGAAGAACTGACTTCACAGATTTTTGCGATTGAAACAGGACTTTCAAGTGATCCACTCATGAATGCACAGCTCTCTGGACTTGATCATATTACCCTTATTTCTAATTCTGATGCACATAGTCCACAAAAGTTGGGACGAGAAGCAAATGTCTTTGATTTTTCTTCTGAAAAAGATATCACTTATAGTGAAATCATGCGAATTTTGAAAGATAAAGATAAAAAGAAATTTCAGTATACGATTGAATTTTATCCAGAGGAAGGAAAGTATCATTATGATGGTCATGCTGTGTGTAAATTTTCTTGTCATCCTCGTGAAACGAAAAAATATGGAGGAATATGTCCTGTCTGCAAAAAGCCATTGGTGATTGGTGTAATGAACCGAGTTGATACACTTTCAGATCGAAATGAAGAAAATGCCAAGAAACATATTGGAATTCCGTATAAAAGTTTGGTCCCACTGCCAGAAATTATTGCTGATACTCTAGGAGTAGGTGTTGCAAGTAAAGGTGTTGTTTCTCTCTACGATAAGCTTATCAAAAATCTTGGTAATGAATTTTCTATTTTGACACAGGCATCGCTTCAAGATATTGAAAAGATGAGCGAAAAGCAAATTGCAGAAGCTGTCGATCGTGTTCGTCGTGGAAATATTCATATTGTTCCAGGCTACGATGGTATTTTTGGAGTCGTAAAAGTATTTGAACAAGGTGATCTCCGTGGAAATAAACAGCTTGGACTTGATTTGGGTTAAAAAAAATTTTGCAATAAAAAATCCCCTCTGATTACTCTTTGGGGATTTTTCTTTAAAGAGATCTTATTTTCTCTTAGCAACTCGGCGTTTTGCTGGAGCGCGACGCTTTGCAGCGGCTTTACGCTTTGGAGCAGCTTTCTTCGCAGGACGGCGCTTTGCAGCGGCTTTACGCTTTGGAGCAGCACGGCGTGCTGGTTTTTTTGCTGGCATAATATACAAATAGTATTTGAATAATGTTCACGTTACAACTTTTGATATTACCATGGTGCATACCAAATGGCGTTGTAAACATGGTGAAGAAATATTTTACATGACAAGCATGGATGTAAAATTCTTCGCAAAAATATTTTTAAAATATTTTTGTTACGACCTTTATGTATAGTATAAATGTTTTTGCACATTTTTGAAATACTTATCAACACAAAACTGTGTATAACTTTTTATTTTGTTACTCATATGTGTATGCATATGCAGAAACATGTTGTTTGTTTTCATTTTGATAATATTAATGTACAAAATTTTTTCAAAATAAATTTTATCTTAATAAATGTTATAAAAATATTTATGTATCGTGCAACAAAAAAATTTCCGTAAGGAAATTTTTATACTTGTGCCTTCGAGAGGAATCGAACCTCTATCACCAGTTCCGGAAACTGATGTCCTATCCATTGAACGACGAAGGCGAAGGAAAGAGTGCTCCCAGATGGACTTGAACCGTCGACCCCGGCCTTATAAGGGCCGTGCTCTAACCAACTGAGCTATGGGAGCATAAAACAATGGTGAGTATAGCAGACATAGGCAGAGATTTCAAGGCTATTTATTTTGCTTATTTATTGACAAAAATGCCTATTCAATGATACTTTCGATACATCATAATGAGAAGAAAATAATATATGCGTATTGGAATTGATGCTCGAATGTACGGAAAAGGGTTTGGAATTGCTCGCTATATTGAAGAGCTTATTTTGCATCTTGAAAAAATTGATACTCAAAATAAGTATGTGATTTTTTTGAAAAAAGAGAATTATGACAAATTTGATCCAACCAATAAAAATTTTATAAAAGTTCTTGCTGATATCAACTGGTATGGTCTCAAAGAGCAGTTTATTTTTCCTCGAATTATAAAAAAACAAAATCTTGATTTGATGCATTTTCCTCATTTCAATGTACCAATTTTTTATCGAGAACCATATATTGTAACGATTCATGATCTGATCATGTTTCATTATCCTCGTCAGGAAGCGAGTACTCATGGTCCACTTATATACAAAATCAAGGATAAACTGCATCGCAAGGTGATTTGTAATGCACTCAGTCATGCGAAGCATGTACTCGTTACGAGCAAATTTACCAAAAACGATATTCAGGAAACACTTCACACTCCGCTGGAAAAGATGACCGTGACCTACCAAGCTCCATTTGAATCTCCAAATACATCAAAAGAAAATTCAGAATCGGTACTCAAAAAATATCAAATCACCAAACCATATATAATGTATGTCGGCGCTGCCTACCCCCACAAAAACCTCGAAGGACTTCTGGCTGGATGGAAGACTTTTCAAAAAAAATATGGAGAAAAATATCAGCTTGTTCTGGTAGGAAAAGAAAACTTTTTCTATACCAAACTCAAACAAACCCTTTTGCCCTCATCAAAAGATGTTATTTATACTGGCTTTGTCCCAGATGATGAACTTTCTCATCTCTACGACCATGCCAGCCTCTACGTATTTCCAAGTCTCTACGAAGGCTTTGGTCTGCCACCACTCGAAGCTATGGTGCATGGAGTGCCCGTTATTTCTTCGAATCGGAGTTGTCTGCCTGAGGTACTCCAAGATGCTGCATTGTATTTTGATCCAGAAAATCATGAACAAATCGCTGATATCATATATAAGGCAATGACAGAAAACTCTATCCGCGAGACACTTCGGCAAAATGCAATAACAGTTTTAGCCAAATATTCTTGGCAGAAATTAGCCGAGGATACTCTTTCTTTTTATAGAAAAAAAGGGGGTTGAAAAAGACACCCTTGTATGGTATAGTGGCGTGGTTATGAGTACCCTTACTCATTCTCTTTTATCTTATTTTTATGTCTGGGATTTTCAACGCACTTCTGTATCAACCACTGTTTAATCTCTTTGTAGAATTGTATAATGTCATTCCTGATGTTGGTGTTGTCATTTTAATAGTTACTCTTCTCATTAAAATTTTACTGTATCCTCTGACAGATAAATCTATCAAAGCGCAAAAAGCATTGACAGAGCTTCAGCCAAAGTTAGAGGCGCTGAAAAAACAATACAAGGACAATCAGCAAATGATGGCACAGGAAACCATGAAACTGTATAAAGAAAATAAGGTAAATCCCTTTGGTTCATGTCTGCCACTTCTTATTCAAATCCCGGTTTTTCTCGCTCTCTACTGGGTTCTCCAACGCGGTCTCACGTCTCAAGATTTTTCTCCCCTCTATTCTTTTGTACAAAACCCAGGAACTATCAATACTATTACTTTGGGACTCGTTGACTTGAAAACTCCAAGTATTATCTTGGCACTCCTCGCTGGTGCTGCGCAGTTTTGGCAAAGTAAAACCATGATGACCAAAGCTCCTCCAAAAAATGCTGGAGAAGGATCAAAAGATGAAAATATGATGGCCATGATGAATAAGCAGATGCTGTATATTTTTCCAATCATGACGGTTATTATTGGTATCAATTTGCCTGCTGGGCTTTCCCTGTATTGGTTTTTTTCTACGCTCCTTACTGCTTTGCAACAGCATTTCATTTTCAAAAAGCACAAGAAAAATGATGATTCAGGAAATACTAAAGTAGATAAAGACGCTATTGAAGGAAAAATTGTTGAGTAATAAAATATTCAGGTATGCGTATCCCTTTCAAACAACTCAAAAAAATGCCAGTTGAAACTGTTTCAGGGATAAAACTTGGAAAGATTCAGGAAATTATCATGGATATTGAAAATCAAATGGTTGTGCAGTATGAAATAAAAGCGATTGGTATTAGTAGCGAAAAATATTTGATTAACCGAGATCAGATTGCACGTTTTGAGGCCAAAAAAGTCATTGTGTACGATACGGTCATAAAAAAAAGAGAGAAAAAAACATCTCCGCCACTACCAGCCATACCTGAACCTGGAGTTGCCATGCAAAACGAAAAGGTTTTCATATGAAAATAGTTTTACAAAAAGTAAAACAAGCCTCTGTTCAAGCAAATAATCAGACCGTGGGCCACATCGGCCACGGTTTTTTGTTGTTTGTCGGTATTACGCATGACGATTCTATTGAAGATACCACTTGGCTGGTTGAAAAAATTTTGAAGCTGCGTTTGTTTGCTGATCCTCTGAGGCCTGAGGAAGAAAGAACTTCTTTTATGGAAAAAAATATTTGTGAAGTTGGTGGAGAAGTTTTGATTGTTTCTCAATTTACACTCTATGGGGATTGCAAAAAAGGTACCAGACCAAGCTTTACCGAGGCAGCAAAACCTGAAATAGCTGAAAATCTTTATAATTTGTTTGTTCAGAGAGTGAAAGAGAAGGGGGTAAAAGTAGAAACAGGAATTTTCGGTGCTCACATGCAGGTAAATCTTCTGAACGATGGGCCGATTACTCTTATCATTGATTCAAAATAATTTGAAATTTTGTGGAAAAAAATTTTTTCTCACAATCAATCATTCAAACACTGTCGTATTTTGATATTTTTGAATACCCACTTACTCGTGAAGAACTGTATCATTTTTTTTGGTTTCCAAAAGAAACTTTGAGTTATACAGATTTTGCGTTGAGATTAGAAAAGGAAATTGCCCAAAATCTTCAGGGTAAGGTAGAGAACAGTGGTGGATATTATTTTTTGTCTGCTCGAAAAGAAATTATTGAGAAGCGTGAGAGAAAAATTAATTATACAGAAAAGAAAATACAAAAGGCCTTACTTGCTGCAAAGAAACTTCGTTATCTCCCTTGTGTCAAAGCCATGTTTGTCTGCAATCAACTTCCAGTTGGAGTGAAACAGAACAGTGATATTGATGTATTTATTATAGTGAAAAATAATCGAATGTGGCTGACACGCTTACTTATTACTATCACACTTTCTATTTTTCGACTTCGAAGAACCGGTAAAAAAATCACAGATAGAATTTGTTTGAGTTTCTATGTTACTGATGACGCACTTGATCTTTCCTCTATCTGTATTTCGCCACCAGATATATATCAAGCCTATTGGAGCGTGCAGCTTATTCCACTTTTTGATCCGTACTTGATACAAAAAAGAATTGAACAGAATAATACGTGGGTGAAAAGCTATCTTCCACAAGCACATTTTACTCCTCTTATTTTTGACCGCTCGAAAGTAGAAGAGTATATTTTAAGTAGAAGTATAAAACGTTTTTGCGAATGGTTTTTGTCTGGAAATATTGGAAACATGATCGAAAAATCTTTGCGTTATTTTCAGAAGAAAAAAATGAAATTCAATGAACCAAAGCAAATGGTGGCAGGGAATAAAAATGTGGTCATTTCTGATACGATGCTGAAATTCCATGAAAATGATCGTAAAGAATATTTTAAAACTGAGTGGGAAAAAAGATGTCATCAATTTTTAGAAACATGAAAATTTTTCAAGAAAATCTGCGACGAGAGAATTTGTGCCAATTTTTTCTCTCACTCTTTTTATTTCTTTTGCCCTGGCAGACCATATATATTATCAAAGAACAATTTTTGAATGGCAGTAAGTGGCAATATGGAACGATTGGCTTTTTTGCAACCGAAATAATTCTTTGGATTTTGTTTTTCTGTTTTTTTATTTGGATCTTGAAAGCAAAAAAAATATTTGGAAAAGACAATTTTCATTGGAATCTTGATCGCCTCTTTCTTTTTTCCCTTCTTCTTTTTCTTTTGTATACGTTCAGCTCTTTTTTCTGGGCTAAAGTATCAGGTGTTGCTTTTGCTCATTCATTTTTTATTTTGGAGGCAATTTTGCTCTTTATTTTTCTCTTATTTTTTCCTTTTTCTTGGAGAGATTCAGTGAAGTGGTTTATCATTGGAGCGTGGATACAAAGTTTCCTTGGACTTTGGCAATTTTTTACACAGTCAACTTTTCCTTCCAAATGGCTCGGACTGGCACTGCATCTTCTCTTCGAGCCAGGGACATCCGTGGTAGTGGGCGAAAATATTGGAAGGGTTTTACGATCCTATGGTGCCTTTGCCCATCCCAATATTTTTGGAGGATATCTCGTCTGTGCCATTGTTCTTACGACACTTTTTTTGTGGCAAGAGAAAAAACAAAAAATATGGTGGTATGGCGGCCTCGCTCTTGAAATTACAGCATTATTTTTTACATTTAGTCGTAGTAGCTGGATTGCTGCTGCTGTATGGTTTATTGGATTTTTTTTCTTTTGGATTTTTACCAGGAAAAATTGGAAACTGAGTTTGAATTTTATACCTAAAGTAACCATACTCTTTGTAAGTCTTACTTTTGTTTTATCTATTGCTCAGCTTGGTTTGGTTTCCAATAGAGTCGCACAGAGTTCGTCTCATGAAATACGTTCAACCCAGGAAAGATTGAGTGGAATAGAGGAGGCGCTTACTCTCTGGAAGCAGCATGCTATTTTTGGAGTCGGAAGTGGCAACTACACAGCTGCTGCCTATGAAATGAATCCAAAAAAAGCTGGATATGAATATCAGCCCGTGCACAATGTTCCGCTTCTCCTTCTGTGCGAATTCGGCCTTATAGGAATTTTGTTGATTTGTTTTGTATTCTTTCGGCTTCTTAAGCTCATTTTTTCTTCAAAGCAAAGCGAAAAAAGGATTTTTATTCCATTACTTGCGCTTATTCTTGCCATATATGCCTGTCTTGGACTTTTTGATCATTATCTTGTTTCTTCCTATAGCGGACTTATCTTTGGTATTGTATTTCTAGGTCTTAGCCTGCGGTTTCTTACACAGTTTTTCCCCAGGTTATCCAGCAAGTGAAGCTCTGTACTTGGCCAATTTTCACTTACGAGGGAAGGGTTTCTTTTTTTTGTCAGGATTGACATTTCTGTGTTTAGCAGGTACTATAACCCTACTATGCAAAGAGCCGAGAGGCGATAGCATGCACGACCGTACGTCATACCATTTCGTGTTACTGACAGGCATCACGAAATCATTAATGATCGGCGGTACGAGCCTGCTATCACCTGTCGGTTTTTTATTTTATTTAAGAGAAAATTTTGAACTCTAGATCTCTGGTTTTTTCCCTCTTGACAATTTTTTCAAAATAGGTAAAAATGAGGATGTTTTATCACTCTTGTTATTTGAGTGATAAACAAAAGAAAATAATATTTATAATTTTAGTATTCTATGAATATAAAACCACTTGGAGGCCGTGTCCTCATCAAACTTCTTAAAAAAGAAGACGTAACAAAATCTGGAATTGTTCTTCCAGATACTGTAGAAAAGGAAAAAAAAGCTGAAGGAGAAATTATTGCTGTAGGTCCAGGAAAAGTTTTGGATAATGGTTCACTTTCTTCTATGCCTGTAAAAGTAGGGGACAAAGTCTTGGTAAAATCATGGGGTGGAGATGAAGTAAAGATCGACAATGAAGAGTTCAAAATTTTTGATGCCGAAGATATCTTGGCTGTTATCGAATAAAAAATTTTTCTTTTAAATTTTATAAAATCCTATTCACAGAAGAATTTTTCAGAGAATTGAGGACTCGTCATCACTTGTCGACCAAAACTCGTCTCGACATTCGTCGTGACTCAAACAGTTGGTCGACATGCTTCGCAACGTTCTGTCTCGTCTCTCAATTCTTGCTTCAAAATTCTTAATGTTCATAGTTCTTTATAAAATTCATTTAAATAAATTTTATAACTTTAAATAAACTATAAAAATATGCCAAAACAAATTCAATTTGGTGAAAATGCTCGCCATAAACTGCTCGCAGGTGTGAATGCTCTCGCCAATACGGTAAAAGTCACTCTTGGACCAAAAGGGCGTAATGTTGTCCTTGATAAAGGCTTTGGTGCGCCGACCATTACCAAAGATGGTGTTTCTGTTGCTAAAGAAATTGAACTTGAAGATAAAATGGAAAATCTTGGAGCAGAACTGGTCAAAGAAGTTGCAAGTAAAACCAATGACAATGTCGGAGACGGAACCACGACTGCAACGGTGCTTGCTCAGGCAATTGTGCAAGAAGGAATGAAAATGGTCGCCGCTGGTGCTAATCCAGTAGCTCTCAACCGTGGACTTCACAAAGC
>JACCDN010609957.1_pt1 | contig 26416 bp, 26 predicted proteins | sample 7441691 | NCBI WGS metagenome assembly JACCDN01 (sample SAMN15323439, study PRJNA562643) | freshwater metagenome | isolation source: river surface water | place: USA:Blue River Watershed | collected 2017-08-16 | reverse complement strand
GTCCGCACATAGCACTGAGCCGCCCACCAAAACACGTTCAGTGGTGATTTTCCGAAGCGCCGGCCAACGTTTGGCACTGCACGTGGATGAAGTGTTGGGTAACCGAGAAGTTGTGGTCAAGAATTTGGGCCCTCAACTGGCGCAATTGCCCGGTTTGGCAGGCATCTCGGTTCTGGCCTCTGGTGCAGTCGCGCTGATCTACAACCCTGTTGCCTTGGCGGCGGTCTATGGTGAGCAAGCCCGTCAACTGCATCGGTCTGTCGTTAGTGTTTCAGCTGCTGACAGCGCTGGTGTGGATGGTCCGAAAGCTGCAACCCTCAATGCTGTCAATGAAATACCATTGATCCTTGTGGTTGATGATTCGATCACCGTGCGCCGCGTCACCCAGCGTTTGTTGAAACGTGAAGGGTATCGCGTGGCACTGGCGTCCGATGGACTGGATGCATTGGAAAAGCTGCAAGAAGAAAAGCCCACTGTGGTCTTGTCAGATATTGAAATGCCACGCATGGACGGGTTTGACTTGGCGCGCAACATACGGGCCGATGCCCGCCTGCGTGACCTGCCGATCATCATGATCACCTCGCGCATTGCCGGTAAACACCGTGAACATGCCAAGGAACTTGGCGTAGACCATTACCTGGGCAAGCCCTATTCCGAAGAAGAATTGTTGGGCCTGGTCCGTGGTTATTGCACGGTCGAGGCAGCGACCTAAGCGTTATTGCGTACCACGCCATAGCGCTGCAAAGTCGCCGCACGCGCTGTGGCATGGTCTACGATCGGTAGCGGGTAGTTCACGCCTAGTTCCACTCCCGCTGCGGCCAATTCATCTGCCTTGGCGCGCCATGGCGCGTGAATGTGTTTGCCAGACAGGCCACTGAGCTGTGGCAGATAGCGCTTAATGAACTTGCCGTGTGCATCAAACTTTTCGCTCTGATTGACGGGATTGAAGATGCGAAAGTACGGTTGCGCATCGCAACCACTGGAGCTCACCCATTGCCAGCCGCCGTTGTTGGCAGACAAGTCGAAGTCGTTGAGCTTCTCGGCAAAATAGCGCTCACCCCAGCGCCAATCAATTCCTAGGTGTTTGACCAAGAAGCTGCCGACCACCATGCGCAGCCGATTGTGCATATAGCCCGTTTGGTTGAGTTGGGCCATCGCGGCGTCCACCAACGGGTAGCCTGTTGTGCCCTGGCACCATGCCGCAAAAAGGAAGTGGGCATGGTCCCCTTGCTCCCAGCGGATTGCGTCGTAGGCGGGCTTAAACGCGCCTTCCACCACGTGTGGAAAGTTTGCCAGCACCTGGAAATAGAAGTCCCGCCAGATCAATTCGCCCAACCACACAGCCGCACCCGCACTACCTGCCACGCTCCTTTGCCATGCCAGACCTACCAGATGGCGAATCGACACGGTGCCAAAACGCAGGTGCACGCTGAGGTAGCTCGGGCCTTTGACGGATGGGAAGTTGCGCGTCTCGCCGTAATCGTCCATTCGCTCCCAAAAATCCAGCAGGAGCTTGTTCGCGCCACTTGTGCCCGGAACGATGTTCAAGCTTTGAAGGTTGGTTTTCTCGAAGCCTAAGTCCTGCAGGCTGGGAACGCCCCGGGAATAAGCAGGCGGCCTGTCGGCCAGTGCCAGATGAGGGCTGTTGCCTGTGGATGCCGGTTGAGTGATCGCCACATCCGCCAGGCGCTGTAGCCAAGCCCGCTTATATGGTGTGAACACACCGTAGGGATTGCCGCCCTGCGTCAATACTTCACGCCGCTCAAAAAACACGTGGTCCTTGACGGTCAAGAACGCAATGCCCAGCGCTGTCAACGACTGATGGATCATTGCATCCCGCGCGATGGACTGGGGCTCGTAATCATGCGCCGCAAACACGGCGTCGATACCCAGCGCTGTGCAAAGCTGTGGAATGCAGTCGACCGGAACCCCGTGCAGCGCAATTAAACCAGCCCGGGGTCTGCCTGCAGCTTCACGCAAAGCCTGGTCCAGTTCAAACAACGAATCCCGAATAAATTCCACACGTCGGTCGAGCGTTGGCAGACCGTCCAGTATGGACCGATCGAACACAAACACACAATGAACCAAGGCGCACCGCTGCACAGCAGCGCTGAGTGCCGCATTGTCCTGCACCCGCAGGTCGCGTCTAAACCACACCAGGCCGGTGTCAAATTCTTTTTGCATAGCACCCGCTAAAATCTAATCATGTCTGGCGATTCTGCACCCATCAATCTTACGAATCATTTCCTCATTGCAATGCCCGGACTGGACGATGCAATATTCTCCAAAAGCGTTGTCTACGTGTGCGAACACAATGCCCATGGTGCCTTGGGTCTCGTCATCAACAAGCCGGCAGAACTCAAAATGCAAGCCTTGTTCGGCAAGGTTGATCTGCCGCTCAAGCGCCATGACCTGACCGATCAGCCTGTCTTTCAGGGCGGCCCTGTTCAGATTGAGCGCGGTTTCATCTTGCACCAGTCTGTATTTTCTGAGCGTGATAAGCCAGAGCAGCCCTTGTATGCATCAACCATGACGATACCTGGCGGTCTGGAAATGACAACGTCCAAGGATGTACTGGAAGCGCTCTCCAGCGGCTCCGGGCCTCGAAAGGTATTGGTGTCTTTGGGCTACTCGGCCTGGGGCGAAGGGCAGCTGGAATCCGAGTTGGGTGAAAACAGCTGGCTTACCGTTGACGCTGATCAATCGGTAATTTTTGATACGCCGGTAGAAGAGCGTTACGACAAGGCTCTGGCTTTGCTGGGCCTGCAAGCCTGGATGATCTCTTCGCAAGTGGGTCACGCATGAATGATTCAGCGGCCCCCGTTTCGATGCAACCGGTATCTGCGGCGCTGAACATGTTTTTGGCCATCGATTTCGGCATGAAGCGCACCGGTGTGGCCGTCGGTAATCGCATGATGCGGGTAGCCCAACCCGTTGGAACGGTCAAGGCGGAAGGCGAAGCTCGTTTCCCGTTGATCGAAAAACACATCAAGGAATGGCTGCCAGACGCACTGGTTATTGGCGTGCCCTTTCACCCTGATGGTGCTGCCCACGACAATACAAACCGTGCACGCAAATTTGGGCGTCAGCTCCATGGCCGATTCCGGTTGCCCGTGTTTGAAGTAGATGAACGCTATAGCACCACCGAAGCACTGGCCTCAGGCGCACGTGATGCCGATGCTGCTTCAGCCTGCATCATTTTGGAACAATTCTTAAGGAGCTTGCCGTGAGCACATTGGCACTGGATGCAGAAGCGCTGTACCGCGAATTGTTGCGTGGTGTGCAACTCATGGCCCATGCGCAGACGCGCTTGGTTGGCATTACATCGGGTGGTGCGTGGCTGGCCGAGCGCTTGCAAAGCGACATGAACCTGCAAGGCCAGGCGGGCAAGATTTCATCGGCCATGCACCGGGACGATTTCGCGCAACGCGGGCTCTCCAGTGGTGGCCAGACGGTGTTGCCATTTGATGTGAACGGTGCCCACATTTTGATACTGGACGACGTTCTCTATACGGGACGTACCTTGCGCGCCGTCATCAACGAGCTGTTTGACTACGGGCGGCCTGCGAGTGTGAAACTAGCTGTCCTGGTAGACCGGGGTGGCCGTGAGTTGCCGGTGCAGGCTGACTTTGCTGCTGCGCGTGTGAGCCTGAGTGCGCAACAGTCGCTTGCCTTGGCACGCGATAGCGCAGGCACATTCAGCTTTGACGTCAGAGAAGCCTGATATGTCCGGCACACTTATCCAACACTTCGTCTATTCACTGCAAACCTGCGCGGCGTGGTCCTGCGTTGGGGTGCCCCAGCGAAAGTACTAGCATGCTCTACAAACGAAATCCTCAGCTCAACCAGCATGGCGAATTGGTGCATTTGCTGTCGGTTGAAGGCCTGCCCAAAAACATATTGACCCACATACTCGACACGGCCGCCAACTTTGTCTCGGTCAATGACCGTGATGTAAAAAAGGTGCCGTTGCTTCGCGGTAAGAGCGTGTTCAACCTGTTCTTTGAGAACTCCACGCGCACCCGCACCACGTTTGAAATAGCGGCCAAACGCCTTTCTGCGGACGTCATCAACCTGGACATCGCACGGTCTTCTGCTTCCAAAGGTGAATCCCTGCTGGACACCATCGCCAATCTGAGCGCCATGGCCGCCGACATGTTTGTCGTGCGCCATAGCGAGTCGGGCGCGCCCTATTTGATTGCTCAGCACGTGGCGCCCCACGTACACGTCATCAACGCGGGAGATGGCCGCCATGCTCACCCGACGCAGGGCTTGCTGGATATGTTCACCATCCGGCACTATAAGAAAGATTTTTCCAACCTCACCGTTGCCATTGTGGGCGACGTACTGCACTCCCGCGTGGCCCGGTCTGACATCCATGCGCTCACCATTCTCGGCTGCGCCGAAGTGCGCGTGGTAGGCCCCAAGACCTTGATTCCTGCTGATCTGGCGCATATGGGGGTGCGCGTGTGCCACTCACTGGAAGAGGGCATCAAGGACTGCGACGTCATCATCATGCTGCGCTTGCAAAATGAGCGCATGAGTGGCGCGTTGCTCCCGTCCATGCATGAGTTTTTCAAAAGCTTTGGCTTGACCCCCGAAAAACTTTTGCTGGCCAAGCCCGATGCCATCGTCATGCACCCGGGTCCGATCAACCGCGGTGTGGAAATAGATTCGGAGGTTGTCGATGGCAAGCAAAGCGTGATTCTGCCGCAGGTAACCTTTGGTATTGCCGTGCGCATGGCCGTCATGAGCATTGTCTCTGGCAATGAAGCTGATCCCCGGAGTACAAGCGTATGAAAACACTAATCAAGGGAGGTCGGGTCATTGATCCTGCTAGTGGTTACGATGCAATTGCAGATGTAGCCCTCGTAGATAGTGCGATTGTTGCTATCGAGAATATAGCAACCGACTTCGTTGCCGATACCACGCTTGACGCTGCCGGGTGCATCGTCATGCCAGGCTTGGTCGATTTGGCGGCGCGTTTGCGGGAGCCTGGGCAGGAACATGCGGGCATGTTGGCATCTGAAATGGCTGCCGCCGTTGCGGGCGGGGTGACCAGCGTGGTGTGCCCACCCGACACCGAACCAGTATTGGATGAGGCCGGGCTCGTGGAAATGTTGCGCCACCGCGCAGAATTGCTCAAGCAAGCGCGCCTGTTTCCGTTGGGCGCATTGACGCGTAACCTGGAAGGCGAAGTTCTGACCGAGATGCTGCACCTCACCCACGCAGGTTGCATTGGTTTTAGTCAGGCTGACGTGCCGTTGGCCAACACGCAGGTCATGCTGCGCGCGCTGCAGTACGCCAGCACGTTTGACTATACGGTATGGCTGCGCCCACAAGAAATGTACCTGGGCAAAGGTGTGGCCGCCAGTGGCGCCTTGGCCACGCGGATGGGCTTGAGCGGTGTTCCGGTTGCGGCTGAGACGATCGCATTGCATACGATCTTTGAACTCGTGCGCTCTACCCAGGCGCGTGTTCACTTGTGTCGCATCAGCAGCGCGGCCGGTGTGGCTTTGGTGCGGCAGGCCAAAGCTGAAGGCCTGCCCATTAGCTGCGACGTGAGCATCAACTCGTTGCACCTGACCGATGTGGACATGGGGTATTTCGACAGTCGCATGCGTCTGCAGCCACCTTTGCGTCAGCAACGTGACCGCGATGCCTTGCGTGCGGGTCTGGCCGATGGAACCATCGACGCTCTGGTGTCAGACCACACCCCCGTGAGTGACGATGCCAAAGCGCTGCCCTTTGCAGAAAGCGAACCCGGTGCTACGGGACTGGAGTTGCTTCTCAGTCTGGCCTACAAGTGGGCGCTGGACAGCAAAATTCCTCTGCAGCAGGCCTTGGGTGTCGTCACCCACCGCAGTGCTGCAGTGGTGGGATCGGCCTTTGGGCCTTTGGCGGCCAGTGCCGGGCGACTCGTGCTGAACGGCGTGGCAGATATCTGTGTTTTTGACCCTGACACTGCCTGGACGGTGCAGGTGTCTACGCTGCGCAGCCAGGGCCACCATACGCCGTTTAGTGGCTACGAGATACCGGGGCGGGTCCGTGCTACGGTGGTGGGTGGTCACATAGCGTACCGCAACTGAGGGCTGTACACCGATGAAAAGGTTTGTTGCGTGCTGGCGCTTGCTGCGCGTGGTCTTGCACATTTTGAGCGGGTACTGGACCATTTTGACGCGCTTTCCGCGTTTGTCGCAAGAGCAAAAGCATACGCGCGTTCAGGCTTGGGCCCTCGAAATGCTTGGGTTTCTTGCTATCAAATTGATAGTTAAGGGAACTCCGCCAGCAACTGGCCCTGTGCTGATGGCGGCCAATCATATTTCCTGGGTGGACATTGTCGTGATGCATGCCACACGCCATTGCCGCTTTGTGTCGAAGGACGAAATCGCGCGGTGGCCTGTGGTGTCGACGCTGGCCAATGCAGCCGATACCTTGTACATCACCCGCGAATCCCGCCGCGACGCCATGCGTGTTGTCCACCACATGGCCGAATGCTTGTCGCAAGGAGATGTGCTGGCCATCTTCCCAGAAGGCACCACGGGTGATGGCTCCACGCTCTTGCCCTTTCATGCGAATCTGTTGCAAGCGGCAATATCTGCCAACGCACCGATACTCCCCGTGGCATTGCAGTTTCAAGACGGGCGCACGGGTGCAACCAGCTTTGCACCATGCTATGTGGGCGACGACACGCTATGGCAATCCTTGTGGCGCACCGTGTGTGCAAACGATGTTCAGGCTGTCGTGCATTTCGGAACGGCAGAGCACGCGCAGGGCCGCGACCGCAGGGCGTGGGCAGCTGATCTGCGCACGCAAATCGCGGCTTTGCGGGGGTAAGCACCGTTGGAGCACATGCACCATGCGCTCCAGTCCCACACGTTTCGCCGTGCGGCGGTTCTTATTGCTCTAGTCAGCGCACTCTGGATGGGCTTGTGTCGCGTGGTACACGCTGATACGCAGCCAGTCGATAGTGCAGCGACGACGCAAACCATTCGGGTCCAAGCGGCAGACCTGCCAGCTATGGCCACCAGCAGTGTCCAGCAAGCCTACTTTCGCATGGACGAGACCCTGGTCTGGCAAAACACATTTCCCAGCGTGTCAGCACAACCGGTGGCGATGGGCCTCGTGGTATTTATCAGCCCCACAGATTCGGGTGCCATACCCGAGGACTGGAAGCCATTGCTCATCCAAAAGAACTTGGTGTGGATGGCTGCAGACCATGCAGGCAATGGCGCGAGCCCACAACGCAGGGTGCTGCAGGCCTTGTACGCCGTTCAATGGGCTCGCAAGAGCCATACGATTGATCCCCGCAGAATCTACATTGCTGGATTTTCTGGCGGTGGCCGGGTTGCAACCATGATGGCACCCATCTATGCCGACCTGTTTCGCGGGGGGATTTTCATTGCTGGGGCAAACGAGATCGCTTACCAGCCGGCAGAGCTGGCTCGATTGCAGAAGAACCGCTACGCATTCATCAACGGTGAAGACGATTTCAATCTCGCACAAAGCCAGCGGGTGTACAAGAAGCTGAAACGCAGTGGCATTGACGGTGTCCGCATGATCGAGGTGCCCGGATTGGGCCACGAAATGCCATCGGCCCACTGGTTCGCGCAAGCCATCGATTTTTTGGATGGCAAGCTGCCCACTGACTGATCGCCAAACCACGGAACTTTCCGGGCCGCGTGGGCCTCATAGTTTGGTGCTGTGACCCGGGTCACATGTGCCGGTTTTAGCGAAGTCTTTTTGACTTGTGCATCCAATCAATCCTTGCATGGAGAATTCATGGGCTCTCAAATTCAATTATTTTCAATTGGCAAATTGCTAGCAGCGGCGTGCCTGGGTACCGTTGTTTTGCTTGCCGGGTGCGGCACGCAACAGCACCATTCAATTGTGCGCCACGTTCAAAATCCATGGGAGCCTGACATTGGCTACTCAGCAGCTGCAGAGAGCAATGGCATGGTCTTCATATCGGGCGTTACCTGTGGCGGAGCAACCTATGCGGAGGCTGTTCCAAAATGCTATGAAGCCTTGAGCGGCGTCTTGGCAAAATTGCAAATGTCACCGCAGCAGATCATTAAGGAAAACGTCTATACCAAGGACATTGAAGCCTTCAAAGAGCAGGGCCAGGGTCGAAAGGCGTTTTACGGAGGCAAGGAATATCCTGCGGCGACTTGGATCCAGGTGAACCGTTTCTTCTCTCCCGAGGAACTGGTCGAAATTGAATTGGTTGCCGTGCGCTCCGAAAAGCGCTAACGCGGCCCTTTTCGTTGGGGTATTCAACGATGCGATACTTGGGAACTTTTTGATCCAAACGTCAAACTGCCACCCAAACCCTTCGTTGACATGCCCATGATTTCAAACCAATTCTTCAATACACAACACGCGCCTATCGGAGCACACGCCAGCCTGACCCTGGGCTTTCCCGGTGCACGTGGCGGCATGGACCTGGAGCGCTGCGGCGCACCCAATCAGGACATATTGATTGCGCTGGAGTCCAACGAGCGGCCCGGGCTGTTTGACGTATTGCCCTTCGTCAACCTGCAAGCTGGATCGGAGTCTGCGCGCTACGTGGCAGACCATGCCGGGCTGGGCGGCGACAACATCGTGTTGCGCGCATTTGCGCAGTCCGCCATTGAGCGCAAGTTTGCCATTGCCTCTGATTCCTGGACTGCTGGTGACCTGACCTACACCCTGTACAGCCCCGGTGGGGCCATACCTGACCCAGCGCTGGGCGACACGTTGGACCTGCAGCGTGCTCTGGTACCCGCTGTGTGGGCTGAAGTAACAGTCGACAACACCAAAGGAACACGTGCGCGCACTGTGGCGCTGGGCTTTAACCGTATCGACCCATGCTATGGCTTGCGCCATATCAAGGGGGATGATGGCTTGGTGGGCTTTGGCAGCAGCTTTGACATGGCTTTGGTCACCAACCATCCCGGTGCCTGGAGCGCCATGGGCATGGCATGGCAAGAGATGCTGGACGTTGTCAATGCACCCAACCGCAAAATGGGACTGGGTGGACAAGGCATGGTGGGCTTTGACGTGCCTGCCCACACCAGCGTAACCCTGCGCTTTGCCTATTGCTTCCACCGCGCGGGCGTGGCCACCGGTGGCATGGCTACCCGCTATTTGTACAACCGCTGGTTTGATTCCACAGAGGCCGTGGGCCGCTTTGCTTTGCGCGAGTTTGACGATGCCAAGCAACGTGCATTGCGCGCCGATGAGAAGTTGCGCAACAGTGCCTTGAGCGATGCACAAAAGTTCACCGTAGCACACGCCACCCGTTCGTATTTGTTCTCAACGCAAATGCTGGAGCAAAACGGCCAACCCTTGTGGAATGTGAACGAGGGCGAGTACAACATGATCAACACGCTGGATCTCGTGCCCGACCATTCGTTGTACGAAGTGCAGCAGCACCCCTGGACCGTGCGCAACGTGTTGGACCAATACACCGCACGCTATAGCTTTACCGACAGCATCACGTGGCGGGGTGAAACGGTGGATGGCGGCATCTCCTTCACCCACGATATGGGTGCGGCGGCCGTGTTTATGCCGCCCGCCACCTCTGCGTATGAACGTGTCAATCTCACAGGCTGCTTTTCCCAGATGACGATGGAGGAGCTCTTGAACTGGGTGCTGACAGCTGGCTTGTATGTGCAGGCGTCCGAAGACTTGGGCTGGCTGAAGAAAAATACACCGGTCTTGTTGCAATGCCTGCAAAGTATGGAGCGACGTGACCACCCCGATGCCGCACAGCGCGTGGGGGTGATGCGCTGGGACAGCACGCGCTGTGGTACGGGCCGCGAAATCACCACCTACGATTGCATTGACTTGTCGCTGGGTCAGGCCAGTGGCAATACCTATCTGGGCGGCAAGCTCTGGGCAGCAAGCGTGGTGTTGGCGCGTCTGTTTGAGCGGGTGTCAGAATCCGACGGACTTGCACGTGCCAAGCACCAGGCTCGGCTGGCAGCGGCCACCATTACGGCCGCTGCTGGAGCCGACGGCCGTATCCCTGCTTTGCTGGAAGGCCGCACCGAAGCTATCATCTTGCCCGTCATAGAAGGCTTGGCTTACGCCCATTTCGGTGGGGCGCACGAAGCGCTGGCATTGGACGGCGAGTTCGCCGACTACTTCAAGGCCTTAAGCCGCCACATGATGGAACATGTGTTGCGCGACGACACCTGCCTCTATGCAGACGGTGGTTGGCGCATCAGTTCCACCAGTGCCAATACTTTTCCGGCCAAAGTGTATGTCTGCCAGTTTGCAGCGCGCCATGTACTGCGCTTGCCCATTGACGCCATCAACCGCCGCGCTGACATCGCACATGCCAACTGGCAACTACACCCGGAACTGAGTGCTTGGTGCTGGAGCGAGCAGGTGGTAGACGGCGTGCTGTATGCTGCCAAGTACTACCCACGTGGCGTCAACAGCAATGTGTGGCTAACTGAATAGGAGATAGCGATGAACCACTGGATCAAATGCGTAACGCGCTGGAGCGCCGTGGCAAGTGTGGCCCTGGGTCTGTGCGGGCATGCGATGGCTTTCGATTGGCCCAAAGGTGCCGTAGCAGCGGTCAGCCTGGGCTATGACGACGGGCTCAACAGCCAGCTCGACTACGTGGTTCCGGCACTGAACAAGCACAAGCTCAAGGCCAGCTTTTATGTACCTATCAATGGCCCCACGCTGCCGGCGCGCCAAAACGAATGGCGCGCTGCAGCCGCAGCCGGGCACGAGCTGGGCAACCATAGCCTCTTCCATGATTGCTCGGCCAAAGGGCGCGATTGGGTCAAACCCGAGCGTGATCTGGATCGCTTGATGCCGGTCAACGTGCAAGAGCAGGTTGTTGCTGCCAACACCTGGTTGCAGGCACTCGATGGGCGCACACGGCGCACCTTTACACCACCCTGCCTGGACCTCAAAACTGCGGACCAGGATTTTGTCGGCGCACTCAAGCAGCACTTTGTTGCCTACCGCTCCGGCGTCGGTGAGATCACCGACATGACGGCACTGGACCCCTATGCCGTGCCCGTGATTTTTATTGATGGCTGGACTGCTGAGCAAATGATTGCACTGGTGGAACGTGCCGCTGCATCCAAGACCATGGCGGTCCTGCTCTTCCACGGTGTCGGTGCCGAATACATGCATGTCAGCCGCGAGGCACACGACAAGCTGCTGGACTACCTGGCGCGCAACCGCAAACGCTTGTGGACGGACAGCTTTGTCAACATCATGGAGCATGTGCGGAGCAAGCAGGCGGCCAAAGCCAAGGCCAGCCCATGAAGAAGCTTTCAGGGTGGGGATGGCTTCTGGCCATTGCGTTGCCCCTTCTGATCGTATTGAGCTGGTCCCGTCTGGGTGGGGAAACTGCCCGCATCCAGATGGACCGCTACTCAGATTGGACTGCTGCCGACAGTGGTGCGCTCATGCGGCCCCTGACCGAACACTATTTAAGGCACCAGAAACTTGCTGCGGCAGGAGATGTTGTCTTGCCGCCTGTGCCCCCAAAGAGTGGCGTGAAGAAATGGTCCGTGCAAGCCAATAGCACGGTGGTGGTTGAACTGGACGCCAAGGTCGATGGCCGCGCAGTGCAGTTGGTCTATGTGCCTGTGGTGCGCTCGGCCACTGCTGTCTATTACGACTGCGTTAGCGACACATCGGCCATCCATGTGGGGCGCTTTTGCTATGGTGAGTCCGTCAAGCGCATGGCAGATGTTTCTGCGCAGCTCCAAGCAAACGCGCAAGTGATTCGCGATTTGCCGCCCGTGGTCAGTGCATCGGGTGTGGACCTAGCTGCCGGTACGGCAACGGGCAGTGTTGTCGTTGTGCCGGCCACTGCAGCAGAGCTGAATCGTTGTGGCTTTCAGTGTGTCAAACCCCAAAGCTGTGTCACGCTGCGCCCTCTCGCGTGTGGGCGAGTAGTGGTTGATGGCAACACGCGTCGCTATGAGATTGCAGCTACGGTAGACGACTTTCGCGGTGCCAGCCTGGATACCCATAGTGCAGCAGACGAGGCCTGCGTGAAATCTTTGGGTGCGGGCTACAGCATGGCCAATGCAAGTGGCCTCAGTGGTGACATGAAGTTTGCTGGCGGTGCGGAGTATTGGGTGCACAACGACGTGCGCCGGCAGGAGAACTGTTGGAAATAGGGCGATAGCCCTCGTATTTATTGCACAAGTAGCTATAAAATATATAGCAATGGTTTGCGAATAGCCACGCTGCAAAAAGCTTGATTGGCTGCTCTTGTCAGGCTTCTCGCTTGAACGTCACCACGTGGTCCACTTGGGCGCGAATGCCAATCCACTCACCCAGCCGGTGGTCGTGGTGACTGGGTACATGGGCCTGCACCGTTTGTCCGCCAGCCAAGCGCATGGTGTACAAAAATTCTGATCCGCGAAACGCTTTGCGAATAATCTCTGCTTTGACCGGGGCGTCGTCATCGTGCACGATGTCGTCAGCGCGCAGCAATACATCGCACAGGCCTGCTGGGTAAGCAGTTGGCAATGGGCACTCTTCCACGTTGCTGAGTTCACCCAACGGCGTTTGCACCACGGTTTGGCCATTCAACTGCACGAGCGTGGCCGGTGCAAACACCCCATGCCCAATGAACTCGGCCACAAAGCGCGTAGCCGGGCGGTGGTACAGCGAATAGGCGTCGTCCCACTGGTGCAGCGCGCCCTTGTGCATGACGCCAATCATGTCGCCGATGGCAAAGGCTTCGAGCTGGTCGTGGGTGACAAACAGGGCTGTCGCGCCTGCGGCCTTCAGAATCGCCCGCATCTCGTGCGCTAGGCGCTCGCGCAGGTCAACATCCAGATTCGAAAACGGTTCATCCAACAGCAAGAGCTGTGGCTTGGGTGCCAGCGCGCGCGCCAAAGCGACGCGCTGCTGCTGCCCGCCGGAGAGCTCATGTGGGTAGCGATTGAGCACGTCACGCAGGCCCACCCATTCCAACACCTCGTTGATTCGTGCTGTGCGCTCTGCCACCGGCCAGTCGTGGATGCCAAAGGCCACATTGCGGCCAACATCCAGATGGGGAAACAAGGCGTAATCCTGGAACACCATGCCAATGCGGCGCTGCTCTGCCGGTACATGGGTGCCATCACCACTGACTAGGTGCCCACCCAACGTGACCTGCCCACCGCTGGCCCGCTCCAGACCGGCCACGGCGCGCAGCAAAGTCGTCTTGCCGCAACCCGATGGCCCAATCAATACACCAATGTCGCCAGCGCGCAGGCCCAGCGATACATCGTGCACAGCGGCCCGGTCTCTGCCGGGGTATTGGACATGCAGGTGCGAGAGCTTCAGGAACATGCGGTCGATTCTAGATGACTACAATTCTCATTTAGCCAGGGCCACAGGCCACCATGCACAACACAGTCCCCCTCTCCATCCTGTTCCGCTGGGCATTGCTGCTCTTCATTGCAGCACTCATGCTGCCGGTGCTGGCTGTGTTTGCGTCTTGGGTTCCAGTGGGCGATGCGTCTGGGCAGGCCATGGCCATCTTGCGGGAAATGGCTACCACCGTTTTGCCCGACTACGTGGGCACCACGCTGCTACTGTGCAGCATGGTCACCGTGGGTGTGGCGGTGGTGGGGCTATCCACAGCGGCAGCCGTCACGTTATTCGAGTTTCCCGGGCGGCGGTTGTTTGAGTGGGCATTGTTGTTGCCCTTGGCCATGCCAGCGTACGTGGTGGCCTATGCCTACACGGATTTTTTGCAGTTCAGTGGTCCTTTGCAAACGGTTGTGCGCAACACGTTGGGTGTGCAAGGCCGGGTGTTTCCCGAAGTGCGCAACGTCATGGGCGCAGCATGGGTCTTCACTTTCGCCCTCTACCCCTACGTTTATTTGCTGGCGCGCTCGGCACTCAGTGAGCGCGCCGTGCACTTGATGGAAGCGGCCCGGTTGATGGGTGCCCCCCTGCGCCGGCGCATGCGCGAAGTGGCGTTGCCACTGGCGCGACCCGCGGTGGCCGCTGGCATTGCCTTGGCGCTGATGGAGACATTGGCCGACTACGGTGTATCCAGTTATTTTGGTATCCAGACTTTTACCGCTGGCATCTACAAAGCCTGGCTGTCGATGGACAACCGCATTGCTGCTGCCCAGTTGGCAACCATGTTGCTGATACTGGTGGCGGTGCTTTTGAAGTTGGAACACAGCGCGCAGCGTCGCATGCGCTTTGCGGTCACCAAGGGCGCACGCTCTGGTGGCGGTGATGCGCAGGCTGTGGTCTTGGTGGGGCACCAGCGTGCCCTTGTTTGGGCTTTGTGTGCCACGCCAGTCTTGATGGGTTTTGTCTTGCCGGTGCTGTTCATGCTGCGCCCCTTGACCGCCGACTGGGCCTCTCTGCCGTGGCAGCGCTTCGGTGAATGGGCGCTCAACAGTGTGCGGCTAGGTGCCATTACCTCCGCTATGGCCATAGGCGTGGCACTGGTCTTGGCGTTTAACGTGCGCCAGAGCAAGCACTGGTCGGTGCGCGCTGCGGCCCAAGTGGCCAGCCTTGGCTACGCGATACCTGGCGCGGTGGTGGTGGTTGGCCTCTTGCTGCCGGTGGGTCTTGTCCAAACCTGGGCACCAGACTGGCAGGTGGGCTACTGGATCACGGCAACTGCCTTAGGGTTAGTGTGGGCTTACATGGTGCGCTTTTGTGCGGTGGCGCTGCAAGCCGTGCAAAGCGGGTATGCACGCCTGCCTACCAGTCTGGATGAATCGGCACGCATGCTGGGCGCTACCGGCTTTCAAATGCTGTCCCGGGTGCACTGGCCACTCTTACGGCGCTCGGTCGCAGCTGCGGCCCTGTTGGTATTTGTGGACGTCATGAAAGAGCTGCCAGCCACGTTGGTGCTACGCCCCTTTAATAGCGACACCCTGGCTGTGGTGGCCTACCAGCTGGCCCGTGACGAGCGGCTGGGTGAAGCGGCATTGCCGTGTTTGGCGTTGGTGCTGGTGGGGTTGATCCCGGTGATGCTGCTGAGTCGGACACTGCGGAGTGGGGGCGTTGGGCAGAGGAAATAGTGGTCATACATGCCTTTAGCCCTCGCACCAAGCTTCTATCCGTTGCCTTGGGAACCGCACCAACCCGCCCACAGGAAAGGACCAACCCCACATGTCGCTGATCTTTGACCAAGTGATTCTTGATCTTGACAATCACGGCGTCTTGGCCCTGGCGCTTGGCGTGTCGGGTGAGCTTCCGCTGCCTGCACAAGCGTACGGGTTTGCAACATGGCATGGCCCCGGGGGATCTCCTGCGGCGGATCGCCTTGAGTTATGCACCCGGCTGGTTGCAGCGGAGGAACTGCGACTGGCAGTGCGCGAGCGGCAAGAGCAGATGCGGCACGCTGTAGCGTCTGTCACGGGTCGATTGCAATGGCTTGAAGCACAAGCGCGAGCCCCCTATTGGGAGGCCCCCACCGCCGCGTTTGCCATAGCCGACGGCTGCGTTTTGCTTTTGTTTTCGTCGATGCCACCGCATGCGTTTCGCTTGGTTGATGTAGCCAAGGCGCAGGTGCTTTGGGAAGAGACCGTGGCTGATCTGCGCCAGCGACTGCAGATCAAAGTGCCCGCCTACATGCAGCAGTTCGCAATGGATGCGCCTGTGGTGTATGCCAACGGGGCGCGACATTTGGTCATCTATTTGGGTGACACCTGCCATCTTCTGCAAATCGACAAAATCGGCATTGGAAAGATCGATACACCCTTGATAAGTCAATGGGCCGGGTGTGACGCCGCACTGGCCAGGACTGTGCTGGTGATGTGTGAGCGAGAGACCGGACGTGTGCATATCGGCAGCTTGGAGAATCCGGAAAACGTGGTGGTCTATGAGAGTCCGCTGCGCAAAAAAGGTGTGCCTATGCTGGCAAGCGGCCCAAGTGCCGATCTATTTGCACTGTCTCATCCAGGAGGAACCATCGAAATCGTCGATGTTTCGGGTAGGCAACAGCGGGTGGTACGCCCCTATGTAAGGGCAAGCGGCAAAGACTGCTTGGGCGTCCACTTGCGTGCGGCGGGCCGCTATTTGCTGGTTGATGATGGCTCTTCTCCTGCCCTGATCGACTTGCAAGAGATGCGCATCGCACGTGTATCGTTGCCGGATGGTTCGGTGGACATTGATCGCATGCGGTTTTCGCCCACGGTGGCTTACCGCAGCCGATGGGCTAGCACCGAGCGAGGTGGTTATGTATTGGTGAACCAGGTGTTGACGCATACGGCGCACGATGCATTGGACTGGCAACCGTTCGCGTCCGCGGGAGATGGCAAGCCTACTTCGGGCAAGCGCAATCCGTCTCGACTGCCACCGCTGCTGACGCAGTGGAAAAGACCAGCGGCTGCACTATTGTCAGCGCGACCCACACCGGCGGGGCGTAGCAAGCTCTATGGATTACCATACCTGCCCCAAGGTTGTGCATGGCCGCTCCATGCGGGCAAGCCGATGCTGCTGTTGTGCCAAATAGATCTGGCCGAGCTCGCAGGCGTGTTGCCACAGGGCAGGCTTCCACAGCAAGGTGGTTTGCTTTTCTTCGTTGCGATCGACGATGACGGTGAACCCGCGCTAGACGACGCATTCAACCCGGTTGCCGTGCGCGTCTTGTGGCTCCCAGAGTTGGGTTCCCATGCCACCGTGCAGGATATGCAGCTTGGCCACGCGGAGGTGCCCGAGCAATTCATCCAATTTGCAGCTAGTGCAAGCGATATGCCGCAGCCTGATGCTGCAATCGTCACTGCGGCCCAACTCTCAGATGAAGACTTTGAGCGCTATCGCGTTCAGTATGAAGACGTCTTACCCGGTGGTGCTCAGGCTGGCCATCGGTTGGGAGGCTACCCGCATCTCCTACAGTCCAATTCGCTGGAATGGCAGGCGCAAGAAGCGACTGTTGCGACCCAACGCATGGGGGCCCGCAGCGACGTGTCGCTGGCCGCATGGCAATTGCTGCTGCAATTGGATTCCGATGATGTGTTTATGTGGGGGACTGATAGCGGCATGCTCTATTTCATGATTCATGAAGACGACTTGGAACGGGGCGATTTTTCCTGCGTGGTGGCCTTGGCCGAAGGATGCTGATCATGCCATTGATGCGGCCTTGCACTGTTTGGCGCTGGTGCGCGTGGAGCGTCAATATCTAGCCACGAACGGTTTGGGAAGTTGGCCGGGCGACACCGGGAGTGAGTGCGGACCGTCCATGCCACGCCTGTCAATTTCGGACACTCAATTGTTTGCGACTTGTATCGTCAAATGGCTTTGGTATATTCTTGTGCAATACAACTGGCCCGCGTTTTGCTTGTATTTCCCCAAAGTTTTATGAAACGATTACGGTGTCGCTATGAGTAAGTCTGAAGCTATGGACAGCTTGGATGCAGAATTTGCGGACCATCCAATTGCTGCGCAACTGAACGCATCGTCGGCGGCTGAGCCTCCTGATATGCTGCCCCTAGCACAGGACTATCTTGAATCGTGCATCAATGAAGTGATGCAAGAGTTGGAACTGCAAGCTTTGGATATGTCGTGGATGGCGCCATCTCACAAGGCCGCTCCAGCAAAAGCCTTGGCGCGCATTAAATCGATCTGCCAGCATTTGCCCGAGTTGTTTGATGCTTTGCACGCAGTAGTGGCCACCCACACGAATGTGCCACGCGAGGTGCTTGCACTGGCACTGAAGAAATTCAGGCCGGATCTGGAAGCATTGGAAGCCAAGGAGATTGTTGCGCTACTGGCAAGCATTACCAACGGTGGGCGCTCTGGTTTTGATGCCGTCAATCGCAACAGAAAGAAAGTAACTGTTTCGGGTGCCAATTTGCAGTGGGTGAGCGGAGGGGGTTAGCATTTTGAGCGTTAGCCCTCGTGGAATAAGCGCAGTTTGCTACAAATAACATAGTGAATTTCCACTGCATAGTGGCGTGTTGCGTGCGGCATAGCAAGTCTTTCCATCGTTTCTGATTTAGACCCTTCCCGCTCGGGGTTGCACAGCCCAGTAAGTAAGCGGGGAGTGTCAGATTTACTCTGGACTTCTATAGCGAAAGGGCTATTTCAATGAGCTGAGACCGAACATGTTGCCCTCGGTGTCCTCACACAGCGTTACCCAGCCGAATTCTCCAATGGAGAATTTGGGCCTGGCTATTTTGCCCCCGGCGGCGGCTACGCGTGATTCCTCTACCGCACAATCTTCCACACTGAAATACACCATGGTGCCGCCCGGCCCCGGGCGCGAATGGTTCGATTTCACCAAGGCACCCGATGCGCCATACGCATTCATATCTGCAGGGAAACTCATCATCTGTGTTTCACTTGTCGGGTCGCCAATTCTTTCAAGCTTTTGCTTTAGCACCCCCTCATAAAACGCGACCGCTCGATCCATGTCATTGACGTAAATATCAAACCACCCAATTGCATTCGACTTTGCCATACAGCACTCCTTTGTTAACTAAGAAGCAGTCAGTTTAGGCAGCGGCATGGTGTATGTATTGTATAAATCAGACATCAAATTTGTCGACGTACTTCGCCGGTGTGTAGCCCGTGATCTTGCGAAACGCATGAATGAAGTGTGATTGGTCGGCGTACAAATCCAAGTAATGTTGCTTAAACGATTGCTGCATGCGCAGCACTTTGAGCAGGTCGTGCGGCGAAAAACCCGTCATCCGTTTGAGTGACCGTTGTAGTTGGCGAGGCGACAAGCCCGCAACAGTGGCCATGTCGGCAACGGTATGAACATCGGCAATGTTTGTTAGTATTTTTTCAGTTACAACGTTGGCCACCACAAGCTCTGCGTTAATAAACCACTGCACCAGTGCCGACATGACTTGCTGTTTGGCTAAGAAGTCCAGTTTGGCAAGTTCTCTGCTTGTTTGAACCAGCGGCAAATTTCCCAGGTATGGCGTACCCACAAAGCGATCGGCAATCTCCTGCCGATTGCCCTGCCACACTCCGGGCAAAAGCTGTATACCGACATAGTGAAACGACTTGCCAAGATTAAGCACCTCAAAAGTTGTGCGGAGCGCCGTTACTCCAGCTATGTTTGTGTCCTCTTGATTGAACAGAATATTCACGCAGGCATCGGGCAGCGCATGAAGCAGGAAATCGTCTGCAAGCGCGCTATCGGTTTTGAGCTCCCAAAAACAATGTACCAAACCTGACAAATGACCTGGCGGCTTCGCCTCTGTGTATCGAACAGACCTTACCGTCTTCTCTATGCCATCCTGAATGGGGTTGTACATTCAGGGGCACCGTACCGTATTGCCATTGGCCAGTTGGCAGAACTTGCCGTCCTGTCGCAACAATCCGGAACCCTGTTGCTTGAAGTAGCGCTGGCCTGCGTCGTCCGAGCACTGGTTGCCACTGCAGGTGGTGATCCGTGGCGGCCCCATGGTCCGCACGCTGGGGCGCAGCACCACGATCGGCGGCTCGGGCTTCACATCCGCGCCATGGCACATCGCAATCTGCCGCGCCTTGTCGTTGGGGTAGGCAGCAGTTCGCTCCACGTTGCGCACACATTCGCGAAGGGCCGCATCCGTCATACCGCTGTGGCGCTGGCTGGCACCCGCCGTGCGGCACGCCGCAAATAGCTCGGCCCGAAGGTCCTCGGTAATGGACAGGCGCTCCACATCACGCACGCAGTTGGTGTATGCGGCCTCATCACTCTGGGCCCGCTGCGCCTCTTGCTTCGCGGTGGCAGCGGCGTGTACTTGCGCCCGCTGTCGGTTGCCAGCTTCAAGCGCCGCACGCTCGCGCTCCGAGACTTCGGCCTGCGTGGCGGCGGCCTTGTCCTTTTGAGCCTGCTCGCGCAGGCTGGAGCTGTCTATGGTGTTGCCACTCGTGTCCACGGGCTTTACGGACTGCGTGCTGTCTGGGCACGCGACATTGCTGTAGGTCACCTTGCCGTCGGGGGCGGTGCATTTGATGGTTTGGGCTTGGGCGGGGGAGGAGAGCAGGGCGGAAAGTGATGCTGCGATAAGCAGAGGGAGTTTCATTGGTCTGCTACCTTATTCATTCGTGGCCGGGGCGGGAGGGGTTAAGTTTACCCACCCGTTGGACGAACTGCTGTGCCCTCACTACTGGTGAACTGCGCGCCGGTGATCTCGTTGAGGGTGGTGCTAAGAATTAACCGCAATAATGGAGTGGGTGGGGAAGAATTGCCAAACGCTTCATAGAATGGTATGCCAGCATTCTGATGCGCGCTACTGCAACAGAACCACCAAGTGCGCCAAGCCGCTAGCACTACTTGAGCTTCAATGTGCAATACTTTGAGACAGTGACTGGACGTCCCGCAGGCTGTGGGGATCATGTGAATAGAAAGTGATCCGAAGCTGCCTCGAAAACTAAATATTGCTGAATAATGAATCTATTGAAATTCTGCGGTACCACCGCGCTGACCTCTGTATTTGTAGTATTGGTGGCTTGTGGCGGTGGCGGTGGCGGTGGTGGTACGAGCACAGCGCCGACTCCGGTTGCGGCAGCCGCACCGACACCCACCCCTTCATTCAGTGTCGGCGGTAGTGTTGTCGGTTTGGGCAACTCCAATGGACTCACATTGATCAACGGTTCAGAAACGCTGCCCGTTGGCGCTGGCGCAATGTCTTTTACATTTACCAACAAGGTTCTGCAAAACGCCACGTTCAGCGTAAGCATAGGCAGCCAGCCCTCGGGTGCCACTTGTACCGTCAGCAATGCCAGTGGAACGGTGGCGCTTGCCGACATCCAATCCATCAAGGTTGGTTGCGCACCCGTGCAGCGCAACGGCCCCTATACGGTGAGCACCTTTGCAGGAGATGACGGGCAGACCTACGTTGACGGTGTGGGTGCCTCGGCACGTTTTGGGACTACGACATCCGTCGCAATGGATAGCACTGGCAATATGTATGTTGCCGATATCTACACCATTCGCAAAGTATCGCCATCAGGTGTTGTTACAACATTGGCTGGTAATGGTGAGCGAGGCTTTGTAAATGGCGCGGGTGCCAGCGCAAAATTTGCAGGCTCCCTTGCGTTAGCCATTGACGGTTCCGACAACCTATATGTTGCGGATTGGGCAAACAACGCGATTCGCAAGATTTCCCCAACTGGCGTAGTGACAACTTTGGCCGGCAATGGCCCACAAGGTTTTGTCGACGGTGCGGGCACCGCAGCGCGATTTGCCAATCCAAGTGGGGTCGCTGTTGATGGTGCGGGCAACGTGTACGTTGCGGACTCATGGAACGACGCAATTCGCAAAATTACGCCTGGTGGTGTGGTGAGCACGCTGGCGGGCGGCACGCATGGTTACGCAGATGGCACCGGTGGAGCCGCACACTTTAGCTCGCCGACCGGACTAGCCGTTGATGGCGTAGGCAACGTATATGTTGCGGACAGATCCAATTACGTCGTGCGAAAGATAACGCCATTGGGTGTTGTGACTACGGTGGCGGGAAAACCCGGCACAGCCGGTTATCTGGACGGAGCCGGGTCCATTGCAAAGTTTGACCAGCCCAATGCGGTAGCGGTCGACGGATTGGGCAATCTTTATGTGTCAGACCTGAACAACAATGCTGTGCGTCTAGTAGCCTCTGACGCGACGGTTACTACGTTGGCTGGCGGCACTATAGGCTACGCCGATGGCACCGGCGTGGCTGCGCGCTTTACCAATCCTACGAGTCCTATCGTCAATGCTGCTGGTAGTATTTTGGTCGCAGACAGCCGCAATCGAGCCATTCGAGCCGTATCGTCCACTGGCGTAGTTACCACCATTGCTGGCCAAGGGCCTGTATCTGCCTTGGTCGATGCGGTCGGTACTTCTGCGCGATTTGGTTTTCCGGCTGGGGTTGCAATCGATGGAGCTGGCAATTTGTACGTTGCTGACCAGAATGGATACGCGATTCGCAAGATAACGCCTTCAGGCGTGACCACGACCTTGGCGGGGGGTGTTCGCGCGGGCAATGTCGACGCAACTGCAGCCGCTGCACAGTTCACATCACCAAGTCGGATTGCTGCAGACTCTGCGGGCAACGTGTACGTCACCGACGACGGTGCGATTCGCAAGATATCGCCAACCGGTGAGACCACAACCCTGCAGCAGGTCGCGAACGCACAAGGGGTCGCAGTAGATGGCAACGGCACGATTTACATTACGACAAAAAATTCAGTGCTCACCATGTCGACTGCTGGCGTGGTCACAGTCTTGGCTGGAAACGACAGCGCAGGTTCGGTTGACGGCGTGGGCGCTGCAGCGCGCTTTAATGCCCCCCGGGGTGTTGCATTGGACTCCGCTGGCAACGTTTACGTTGCTGATTCCCGCAACTACGCCATTCGGAAAATATCGCCCCAAGGTCAAGTAACAACCTTGGTGGCGAACGGACCATTTGGTGTGAGCGGCCCCGTGGATGTGGCTGTTGACGGCGCGGGGATTGTCTATGCAATAGGGGATGCTTATTTCTGGGCTGGGGGCGAGACCTCCCCCGTTGGGGCCGGTTCAGTTAGTAAAGTTACCAACGATGGCGTCGTTACGGTCATAGCCGGAGGGAGTACCTCCGGACGCGCTGACGGCCCAGGCAGCACAGCGCGGTTCTACGGACCCCTAGGTGTTGCGGTTGACGGCGCAGGCAACGTATACGTTACTGACTCGCGCAATGCAGCCATTCGAAAGATAGCCCAGTAAAAGCAGGGCAACTAGCCAACTTACGTTCGGGTTGAGTAGTAGAGGGATTAAGAAAAATCGGGCGCTAACCCTCGTGGATAGGGCTTGCATCGCTATTTATAACGTAGTAATTATCAGGAGGACGCACCGCCTTCTTGCTTGAAGTAGCACTGGCCCGATGGTCCACACGTTGGGGAGCAGCACCACAATAGACGGCTCTGGCTTCACCTCCTCTACACCAAGCTTGTCGGGCGTTGATCTATCTGCCCAGTCGCTTCGGCAGATAGTTGTCCAAAGCTGTAAGAAAGTTATTGGGCTTAATCATTTCTTTGCCCAGCTCTTGCGCGGCCCCAAGTTCTTGGGCCGACATTTTGAGAACGAGCTTATTGCGATAGTTGAGAGCCATGCTCTCTAAGGAGGATGCAGTTGACGTTAGCAAGCTGTACAAAGCATACGCGGCTACCGAGCTCGATCCAACGCCCAGGCCACGGTCATACATTACGCCGAGGTTGAGTCGGGCCTTGTCATCACCTTGGCTTGCGGCTAGTCGATACCACTTGATCGCTTCCGCGTAATCTCGCGATACGCCTTTTCCTTGATGAAAAGTCATCCCCAAGTTGAACTGCGCGCCAACATTCCCCTGTTCAGCGGAGCGCTGGAACCATTTAACCGCTTCTACAAAGTCTTGCGAAACACCTTTGCCACTGGCATACATGATTCCGAGATTTGCCTGCGCACTCGCATCTCCCTGACTGGCAGCCACTCTGTACCATCTCACCGCTTCTTGATCATCTTGTTCGACGCCTTGACCCTTGTCGTACAGAAGGCCTAGGTTGAATTGAGCTGTTGCAAAGCCTTGGTCCGCCGCGAAGCGGGACAATTTGACAGCCTCTTCATAGCTTTGTGGGACGCCTTGACCGTTGGCGTACAACAAGGCCAGGTTGAACTGCGCTTTAAGATGGCTCTGATCGGCAGCGAGTCGGTACCACTTTGCGGCTTGTGCAAAGTCTTGAACAACGCCCCGGCCGTTGTCTGACATCAGGCCCAAGTTGTATTGGGCGTCGGCGAAGCCCTTACTGGCCGCGAGTAGGAACCACTTGATAGCTTCTCTATAGTCTTGCGTGACACCTTGACCATTGGCATACATCAAACCTAGATTTGACTGGGCTCTGACGTCACCTTGTTGTGCAAGCGGTATCCATTCGTTCAGTGCCTCTGAGAAGTTTTGCCTGCTATAGGCTGCCCAACCGGACTCAAAGCTTGCATGTCCAATGGAAGGGGTTGTGGCAATCAGAAATAGGACCGGTGCGATTGCACACAGCCGATTTCTCAACTTTGAAGGTTTCATTTGAACGATCTTTCTGCTATCAAAATGCTTTGGTTGCTACTGTTGCAATGCAGCGGATGTGTCATTGTTTGGAGGGTCGGATACCAAAATGTGACACATTTTCTCTAGAAGTTGGCGGGCGTTAAAAGCGGGTTTTAGCTATAGATGGAAAGCAAAAGGCCGGAGGGCTTTAAACCGTTCCGGCATTCTGAAGGCTGGTGCCCCCGACAGGAATCGAACCTGTATCTGCCCCTTAGGAGGGGGCCGTTCTATCCATTGAACTACGGAGACCAGCGAGCGGCGATTGTAAGGGGCGCCGCGGGTGGCTTCCGGTGTGTTATTTGGTCAAGTGCCGCATCGCCTCTTCCAGCCCCTTGATGGTTAATGGGTACATGCGCTGCTGCACGATCTGCTGCACCAAGGCAATACTCTGGCGGTATTGCCACACGCCCTGTGGCTCGGGGTTGATCCAGGCGAACTTGGGGAAGGCGTGGATCAGTCGCTGCAGCCACTCTGCGCCGGCTTCTTCGTTGCTGTATTCCACGCTGCCGCCGGGTTGCAAAATCTCATAGGGGCTCATGGTGGCGTCGCCGACAAAGATTAGTTTGTAGTCTTTGTTGTACTTGCGGATGATGTCCCAGGTGTCAAACTTCTCGGCATAGCGGCGGCGGTTGTTCTTCCACATGAAGTCGTACACGCAATTGTGGAAGTAATAGAACTCCAGGTGCTTGAACTCGGTCTTGGTGGCGCTGAATAACTCTTCCACGCGGGCAATGTGCTCGTCCATGGTGCCGCCTACGTCCATGAGCAGCAGCACCTTCACATTGTTGTGGCGCTCGGGCCGCATTTTGATGTCCAGGTAGCCGGCATTGGCCGCTGTCTTGCTGATGGTCTCGTCCAAGTCTAGCTCGTCCTCATGGCCTTCGCGGGCAAACTTGCGCAGGCGGCGCAACGCCACCTTGATGTTGCGCGTGCCCAGCTCTTGGGTGTCGTCGTCGTCTTTGTAGGTGCGTTGGTCCCACACCTTGACCGCGCTTTTGTTGCGGCTCTTGTCCTGGCCAATGCGAATGCCCTGCGGGTTGTTGCCGTAGGCCCCAAAGGGCGATGTGCCGCCGGTGCCAATCCACTTGCTGCCACCCTCGTGGCGTTCCTTTTGTTCTTCCAACCGCTTTTTCAGCGTCTCCATCAGTTCGTCCCAACCCATGGCCTGCAGCTTGGCCAGTTCTTCCGGTGTCAACATGCCTTCCAGATTTTTGCGCAGCCATTCGGAGGGGATGTCTTGGGTGAAGTCCGCCACCATTTCCACGCCTTTGAAATAGGCGGCAAATGCGCGGTCAAATTTGTCGTAGTGCTTTTCGTCTTTTACCAGGGTCGTGCGGCTCAGGTAGTAAAAGTCGTCGATCTGGTAGCCGGTGGGATCGCTGCTGTCATCCGTCTGTGGCGCGTTCGGGCCGACCACACCTCTCTTTAGCGCTTCCAGCAGGGTCAAGTATTCCTTTACCGAGACCGGCAGTTTGGCAGAGCGCAGGGTGTAGAAAAAATCGAGCAGCATGAGATTCTTTCAGAGTCAACAAGCTTCAGACGACGGCCACCCGTCGATGACAACGCATTTTCACAACCAATCCTCCACTTTTAATCCTTTCACCCGTTTGAACTCGCGCGTGTTACGGGTCACCATGACGAGTCCTTGGGCCTTTGCTTGCGCAGCCAACCACAGGTCGTTGGGGCCAATAGGCGTGCCTTTGGTACGTAGGTCGGCGCGGATAGCGCCGTAGCTGGTCGCGACTTCGGCCCCTAGCGGTAATACGCCAAAGAAATCGATCAGACGCTGGGCGCGTTTTTCTCGTAGAGCGGATACCGGTGCGTGGGCTATCCCGTAAAAGTATTCACCCATAGTGACAACTGACAGCACGGCGTCGCCCTTGGTCAAGGTTTGCAGGCGTGTGTTGATCGCCTCGTCCTGGCCTTTGACCATGAGCGAGAACACGTCGGTGTCCAGCAGAAATTTCGGCTGCATGGTGTTGTGCTCAATCAGCGCGTGGCGGAATGGGGGCGACGGCGCGTGGGTGGGGTCTCTGGCATCGGCTCATCCAGCGCCAGCAGATCGTCCAGATATTCCATAGCCTGATCCAGGGCGCGGCCTTCGGTTGCGCTCAGGGGTGGAAGGTCGGCCAGTGCTTCGGCGGCGGTAGTTGGTAGGGGGCGCAGCACAATGGATTTTCCCTCCCGGAGTATCTCCACCCGCTTGGTGTGGAACTGAAACTCTTTGGGGATGCGGATGGCCTGGCTGTTGCCGGACTGGAACACTGTAGTTTCGACGGGACTCTGGGCTTTTAGGGCTTTGCTGGGAATGCGGGCGTTCATGGAACCCTCCTTTGTATATTGTTAGTGTATATACAAAAGATCTCTGTGTCCAGTTCAGCCGCGCGGCTTGTCCAGCAAATACAGCAGCTGCGCCTTTGCTTCAGGCCATTCGCCAGACCGCATGCTGT
>JACCDN010046750.1_pt1 | contig 26439 bp, 22 predicted proteins | sample 7441691 | NCBI WGS metagenome assembly JACCDN01 (sample SAMN15323439, study PRJNA562643) | freshwater metagenome | isolation source: river surface water | place: USA:Blue River Watershed | collected 2017-08-16 | reverse complement strand
CCTTTTTTCAATGTTACATTCACTTCATCAAGTGCTTTAGAAGGTGCATTTGAAGGATAGTATGTGACAATAGATGAAGTAGCAGTATTAGTTTCCCACTCAATGAGTAATGTTGTGGTTGATGTTCCTGATACCTGATATATTTTATTCTTTGAAACTTTAGGTCTAGGGAGAGTCTGGAAAGAGTGTATTTCACCTTCATATTCTGCGCCATCAGAGTCAAAAGTATTTATTTTATAGAAGTACTTTGTTCCGTCTTTAAGTTCATTGAGCTCTACAGTTTGTGTTGCAAGTGCTGTTCCTGTTGATACTTCTATAACTCCCCCAAAGGCTGAAGAATCTCCATATAACACTTTTATTTTACTAGTTTCTTTTGTTTTAAATTCAATAAATGCATAATCCAGACCGACTTTTCTAACTATTGGTTCCTCAATTGTAGGAGGAGGATTTGTGGTAAATGAAGCTTCTGTAGAAATACCTGTATTCCCATCTTCATCTGTCCATTTTACAACATAGTAATATTTAGTATTTGGAGTTAAGTTATTAATAGTTAATTCATGATTTACAACCTGATCTGAGTTTCCAACCTCTTCATCAAAATATTCGCCAGGTTTAGTACCATAAGCAATCTTTGAATCTGCGGTTCTACTTGTAATCCATTTAACACTTGCTTTTTTAGGAGCCACACCAAAGATTTCAGGATTTACTAATAGGTCGGCTGCTGCGGTATATTTTCCGTCAGGATACATATTAACTGTAGTAGAGAAAGCTCCACAGTTATTAGTATCATCACATGCCTTCACTTTATAATAATATACTTGTTGTAATAGGTTTGTATCTACAAGTGAACTTCCACTAGTATATGAGTGATATGAGAAATTAGTACCATCAAGCGATCTAAATATTTGATACCCACCTACCCCACTACCTACATCAGAAGGTGCATCCCATGAAATAGCTAATCTCCAACTTGAACTACTCTTTACTGAAACATCTGCAATTTCAACATTTGTTGGAATACCTGGAGCCACTGTATTTGCTGTAAAAGTAACTGAAGTATATGAATTGTAGTTAACGTTTCCAGCCTCATCCTTTGTTACTATGTAAAACACATTATCACCAGGTAATGTGGCGTATGCCCCAGCATTCAAGTAAGTTAAGCTAGTCTCAGATACACTAAACTCAGTTGGAAGTGCGTTGATACTATACAAGTACTTAAGATTTGATACAGATCCATAGAACGTACCATTTGCAGGAGGATCCCAATCAAATGCAAATGAGTTTGATGTACTAGATGTCGGAGTTACAGCTAAGTTAGTCGGTGCAGCAGGAGCATTACCTGAATCAACATAGAAATATGAGACTGTTGTATAGTTGCTATAGTTACCAGCTTGATCTTTAACTCTTACATAGAAAGTATTAGCTCCAATTCTATATGAAGGAATACCAGTGACATCAGTTCCTGAAATACATGTATCTGAAGCATACTGTCCTGAACTTGCTCCAGTTTTATAGCAGTAATCAGTAATAGTTGCACCTAATGCACTTGAAGTGTCCCATGAGAAGTCAAAGCTGTCTGTTGAACTATATCCAGATGGGTCAGAAACAGCATTTGCAGGTACTGAAGGAGGTGTTAAGTCATATTTATATATAAATGGTTCCCAAGTTGTTGATGCTACATTACCTGCATTATCTCTAGTTTTAATTCTTAATCTATATATCGAGTTATCATCAAGTAGTGTTGGCGTAAATGAATTTGAGGTTTGGAAAGTTCCTAAAACAGCAGGATCAGCACTTGCATTCGTACCCCAATATACATAATATCCTTCAACTCCAGATCCGCCACTGCCGTCTGTTGCTCCATTTGCTTGTTCAGCTTGTGCCCAACTAAATGAAGGATCATCGTAGTTATTCCATGTGTTATTTGTTATTGGATTTCCATCTCCGGTTGCTACGATACCTGCACTATCAGGATTTGTAGGCTCTTGAGTGTCCTGGAAATAGTTAATTGAGTAATTATTAACATATGTAGAGGCTAATCCATTACTTGATAGCAGTTCAAACTTAACTTGAAGGTACCTTTGAGCTGTAGAGTTAATTTTATACGACCTTACATTACCAACTTCTTTCTCCCTACTTACTAAACTCCAATCACTCCAAACGCTATTGTCTGAAGATGATCTCGTATATATTGCTATATTACTATCGCTATTTTTTTCAAAATCTACAGTAATATCACCCCATTTAAATACTGTTGTAAAGTCATGAACTTGCGAAATATAACTTCCACTTGATACAAATCCTGTTGTATCACTTTCTGCCGTATATTTATGCAATCCATCTGAATATGCGTTTGTAGCGGCTCCTGAAAGTGAGTAGATAGTACTATTTCCATTGCTCTCACCAGCAGCACCAGCTGAATATCTTGTTACAGCTCTATTTAGTTGGGTCCAAGTATTTCCAGAAATTGAGTATCTATAGAAATTTGTAGTGTTGTTTGCACTTGCGGCATATAAGTATCCGTTATTTCCATCCACCAAATAAGCATCGTTATATACTGCAATTGATAGAGATGCCATTGAAGTCCACGAATTACCCGAAATAGAATATCTATAGAAGTTATTTGGGTTAATATTGTTTCCTCTTAATGTATAAATGTAATCGCCACTTATCAATAACTCTGAACCATATGAAATAGCAAGAGGTAAAACAGTCATTGAACTCCACCTAGCACCAGCACTTGCCTGTGTGTCATATCTGTAGAAGTTAGTATTACCGTTTCCTCTTGTAGCATATATGTATCTACTCCCGTCATATACCATTGAAGAGCCAAAACTAGTCGCAAATGGAAGTAGATCTAGTGTCTCAACTGTCCATGTATTATCAGCAATAGAATAATAAAAGAACCTTACATCATTATTACCTGAACTCAGATATATTCTACCTAAATCTTCCGCGTATACTAATGATCCACCTGCGTAGATTCCTGCAGGTGCATTCGCTAACTTCGTAACTACGCCAGTATCTTCATTCCAACGAATAAACTCATCTCCATAGTTACCTCTAACTATATAGTAATTACTTCCATCTCCCTTAAGTACATCAGCTCCGTAGTTAGCTGTTAAGGTAACGGTATTTTCAAATTCGGTTCCGAATAAACCTCTTCTAGGCATTAGCCATGAATCTTTAGCTATATCATACTTATATACTTGGGAAGTATTTCCAGCTCTTGCCATGAAGAACTGCCCTCCATCAATAAGTTTCATTGCACCACCGTACCCAACAATTGCAGGTGCGCTTGCTAGTTGAGTCCAACTATTTTCAGAAACAGTGTACTTATAGAGAGTAGCGGTATTATTTCCACCTAATAAATAGACAGCGTCTGTATCAGGATCATAATGGATAAACGTTCCATCATTTGGAATTATTGGTAGGTTCCCTATAAAACTCCATTGATCTGTGTCCATATTATAAACAGAAAAACCTGGATATGTTCCACCTTGAGTTCCATAAATTTTATTATTTTCCAAGTCAATTGTAATGTTTGCTCCTGCGTTTGCGTTGTTTGTAGGCGTACTGTCTGGCGAATTAAAGTCTAATCTATCTAAAGTTTCCCATGCGTCATCGTAAGTGTCATATCTCCAAAATATATCGCTGTTATTTCCTCTCATCACATATATATATCTGAAGTTGTCATACACCATTGATCCACCATATCCAATTGTTAAAGGTGCTGGAGATATTGTATTATCCCAGGTGTTACTTGAAATATCATATCTCCAAAAGTTGGAACTATTATTTCCACCTAGTGCATAAACATAATCGTTTGGTCCAAAGACAAGGCCACCTCCATAATTGATCACTCCGGGAGCGTTTGCTAGTGTTGTCCATACATCTGTTTCAAGATCATACTCCCTGATTGCATTTGAACTACCACTACTCATATAAATTTTACCTGTACTTTGTGCATAAGCTATTCCTCTGGAGCCATAGCTGAAGTTAATTGGAGAAGGACTTAATAGGTCTTGATCCCAAAATCCTCCTGACTTATTTGATAACTTAATCTTATTATTATTGACTGCAGTATTAGTGAATGTTCCGTTAAATGATCCTGAGTTTACTGTTAGATTATTTACAGGTGATACTCCCGCATAGATATATGTGAATAGATTTGCACTTGAACTTCGATTACCTTTGTTATCTTCCGTGACAATCTTTAGATAGTTATTACCTGTGGTTAACGCTTTTGTAACAATGTATGAAGTACTATTTTGAAATGAACCAAGTAAATATGGGTCAGCATTTATATCAGGTCCAAAATATACATAATATCCAGCAACACCTGATCCAGTATCACTTGGTGCACTCCAGTTAAATACAGGATTTAGGTGCGGATAGCTTTGACCACTTGTGATAGATACTCCACCCGTCTCATTTGAAAGTCCCGTGACTGCAGATACATTATCAGGGCTAGTAGAATCAGCATTATAATCAATTGTAATTGTCTCTAGTTTTGGTGTCTGAGTATTATCCGTAGAAGCATAAAGTATAGCCCTTACCTGAATATACTTATTTACGGATGAAGTAATATTATTACCACTTAATGCGCTCCAGCTACTCCAAGTTACGCCATCACTACTGGTCCTTGTACTAATTTGAATTGTGGAATCGGAAGGAGTTGTACTTGTAACTGTTAATTGGTTCCACGAATCAACATATCCTAAATCAATTGAAGATGAAATCCATGTTCCGCTATCTTTGTACGCATTAGCTGAAATTGAATAGAGGTATGTTTCAGTTCTTCCGTTTGCAAGTCCCATATAGACCGAAGATGGAGAAACATAGACAATACTTGAAGCAGCATATGCTCCCCAATATGTTGGAGCAACACCTAAGAAATCTGAAAGTCTCCTCCAGGTACCAGTTGAGATAGTATATTCCCACATCTCACGCTTATAATATCCAGCTGTGGCGTAGAATTTATCGTTTCCATCGTATGTGACATCAGTTCCATAATATGGAGCAAATGGCAGTAATGTAGTTAACTCAGACCAAGCATTGCCACCAATGTTATATCTATACATTCTTGAGTTTCCAAGTCCTCCAAGCATATACACGTATGTACTATCTGAAAATAATACTGATCCGTAAGTCTGAGGTGCAGTTGCAGGTAGCGAGGTCATAGTTGTCCAAGAATTTCCTGATATTGAATATCTATAGAAGTTTAAGTTACCACCACCTCTTGTTGCATATATAAAGTCACCTGATCCAGGATATGCAAGATTAGCATAATAAGACATTGTTGCAGGAGTATTTGTAAGTGTTGTCCAACTATTCCCAGCAATATTATATTTATAGAAAGACTGCGTACCACCTCCTCTTAAGAAATAGATGTCACCCCCAGCAACAACAGAATCATTGTAATCATTAAAAGTTGTAGGAGCGTTTGTCATAGTTGTCCATGTATTTCCAGCAATATGATATCTATAAAGTGTATTAGTATTTCCTCCTCTTAGTGTATATATATATCCTGCATTATGTACGAAATTTGATCCAGCACCTAATGTTGCTGGTGCTTCAGCTGGGCCTATATACGCGTTAGTTGTTGGGTTATATTTCCAGAATCGATAATCTCCATTGCCTCTGAAAAAGTAGATATTTCCATCGACAGGCATATATATTACGCCTGCATATTGAGAGGCAAGTGGTGCAGCAGTTCTGATTGTCCAGCTATTTCCAGCGATATTGTATTTATAGAAAGTAGTAGTGTTAGTTTGATACGAGAGATAAATTTCTCCGTTATATAATGTCATTTCTGTATCACCATTCAAGTTCGCAGGAAGGTTTGCTCTAGTAGTCCAAGTGTTGGCATTTATATCGTACCTGTAAAAAGTATTAGTATTATTTCCCCTAGGCGTATAAATATATCCTGAGTTATAGATAAGATCAGCACCTTGGTTGATTGCTGCAGGAAGTCCTGTTAACGGATCCCAATGCTCACCAGCGACATCATATCGATAGAAACTTTGCGTGTTATTTCCTGTTACTGCATAAATATATGTACCATCTGTAGCCATTGATGCACCTCGGTAAACGAGTTCTGGGTAAACATCCTTACTTTCCCAAGTATTGTTAGCAATTGAATATCTAATAAATTTGCTTTGATAACCACCTGGAAAGGCATAAACATAACCATCAAGATATTGCATTTCCGAACCAAAATATACTCCAAAAGGAGAATTTGCTAGTTTAGTCCAAGTATTTTCTGAAGGGGTATATTTCCAAAAATCAGTATCACCTGCTCCCCTGAAAAGATAAATATCTGTACCATCAGTTGTAAATGAGGTACCAATTGTTAATACCTCTTGAGGATGTTGCCATGCTTGTGCCCCCCAATTTCCATCTGATTCAATCTCTATGCCATTACCTGTTGAAGGAGTTACAATATCGTTTAACACGCCTTTTTCCCAATCTTCTTTAGTAGTAATTCCAGCTGTTGCCGCTGATATTGAAGAAGTATATAGAGCAAAAAACAGTGTTGAAATAATAACTTTTACAATAAATTTTGATGCTCGTGCTAGATGCATTACGTAATAAAGATGCTGTGAGTTAATATCACATATTAGCATCTAAATCATACATTTGTAACTTCCGGAATAAGGCTATAGTAATTGATTTGTGACTTTTTAAAATCAATTCTAATTTAGAACTCCAATAATATATTTTGAATTATTTTCTAAGAAATAACTTGGTGGAGTTCTCTCACGATCAATAATAAATATTAATGCGGCAAGAACCATTTCAGAATAAGGGTTAGTATTCTCATCGGACCCAACTCTTCTTCCAACCTTTGGACTATCATTCTGATTTAGAATTACTTCATGAGCTTGTGTAACACCTGTAGCATCAGAGTTTTCTTGTAGATAGACCCAAACCTCATGGTTATGATATCGAATGCCACCTTCGTGTTTACAATAGTATTTCGCATACACCTCTTGAATTTTTACAGCAAAAGCTGCACGCTTTTCAATTGGAACATACTCTTCCAACTTTTGCGTAACTTTAAGAGCATCAAAATTTTCGTGCATTGATTTAAAGAATGAGTGCATACTATGGGGTATTATACACCATTAATTGTCTTAATTCATCATCTAAAGTACAATAATAAACATGAAGAATAATAAATATACATGGGACTTATCTCCCCTATACAAATCAGATAATGATCCGCAGATTGATATAGAAATCCAAAATATTTCGGAAAAAGTAGATAGTTTTATTAATAAATGGAAAAAAGATAGCTCATATCTAAAAGATCCAAAGGTATTAGCTCAAGCACTTAAGGATCTCGAGAATATTTCTTTGTCAAATACATACCTAGAAAAGCCTATTGCATATTTTTGGCTACGAAAAGAGCAAGAAAATGATAATTCAGAGATAAAAGCAAAATATTCAAAAATTAATGATATGGAGGTTGAATTAACCAATAGACTAAGTTTCTTCTCTTCCAATATTATTAAAAGAATCCCGAAATCGTTGCAAAACATTTATATTTCAGAACCGTTGTTAAAAGAATATAAACATGACCTAGAGAAAGCATTTTTAAATAGAAAGCATGTATTAAGTGATAAGGAAGAGAAAGTATATCGATTGCTCTCTAAAACATCCTATGAGAACTGGGATAACATGATTTCAGAATTCATATCAAAAAGCGTTGTAAATGATGGAGAGAAAGAGATTACCTTCGAACATGCCCTAAAAGCCACACAAGAATTTGATAAAAAGAAAAGAGACCAGGCAAACGATTGGGTAACACAAATGCTTTCAAAGGTAGTAGATAGTGCTGAATACGAATTAAACTCAATATTGAAATCACATAATATAAGTTCAATAGAACACAAATATAAATATTTTGATCAAAGCAGACATATTTCTGATGATATTGATTCTAAAACAGTAAGAACAATGGTAAAAAGTGTGACTAAACGCTTTGATATTTCCAATAGATATTACAAACTTTTTGCACAATTGCTTGGACAAAAGAATCTACAATATCATGAGAGATCTGTTAATGTTGCAAATAAAGATGATAAATCGATTGAATATAATGATGCCATAGAAGTAGTTAGGGAAACCTTTAAAGATATTGATCAAGAATTTCTTTCAATTTTTGAAGACCTACTCAACACAGGGAAAATAGATGTATTCCCGAGAAAAGGTAAATCAGGAGGAGCCTTCTGTTTTAGTATTTCAAAAGACACTCCAATATATATTCTTTTAAACCATGCTAACAAAGAAAACGATATATTAACGATCTCTCATGAGACAGGTCACGCCATACACGCATATTTAAGTCAAAAGCATCAACACCCAAACAACAGTGGTCACTCATTAGCTACAGCTGAAGTCGCTTCTACCTTCTTTGAAGACTTCACTCTTGCCAAATTAAACAAAGATGTAGATAAAGAGAAACAATTCTATACACTCCAGAAAAAGTTAATGGATGATATTTCTACAATATTTAGACAAGTAGCTTGTTACAATTTTGAACTTGAACTACATGAAGAAGTTGAGAAAAAAGGATTTCTAAGCAAGTATGAAATCGGAGATATTTTCAAAAAGAATATGTCTGCATATCTTGGAAAGAATGTAGAATTTGATGAAAACCATAAGCTATGGTGGGTATATTGGGGACATATTAGACGCCCTTTTTATGTATATTCATACGCAAGCGGCCTACTCATCTCTAAGGCTCTTCAGAACAATGTAAGAAGAGATAAAAACTATATTTCAAAAGTTAAAGGATTTTTAAGTGCTGGTAAATCTAAATCGACAAAAGAAATTTTCCTTGAATTAGGAATAAACATTTCTGATAAAGATTTTTGGGATGATGGTCTTAAGGAAATTGAGAATATGTTAAATGAGTTTGAATTACTAGGTAAAGAATTAGGAACATTTAAGTAGAATGAATGTAAAGATTGGAAAGTCTTGGTTAGAGGTACTAAATGAAGAATTTGAGAAAGAATATTTTATTAACCTCACTCAATTTGTTAAAGAACAATATTCAAAATACAAAGTATACCCTCCTGGTCATTTAATTTTCAGTGCTTTTGACAACACTCCTTTTGACAAGGTTAAGGTTGTAATATTAGGACAAGATCCATATCACGAAGAGAATCAGGCAAATGGCTTATCATTTTCTGTAAATAGTGGTGTTAGGAATCCTCCATCACTTCAAAATATTTTTAAGGAATTAAAAAGTGACTTAGGAATTGAAAGAAATAGAGGCGATTTAAGTGATTGGGCAAAACAAGGGGTATTAATGCTCAATTCAACATTAACTGTTCAATCTGGAAGTGCTGGAAGCCACCAGAACAGAGGTTGGGAACAATTCACTGACTCTGTAATTTCAATACTAAATGAGAAGAAAGAAAACTTAGTATTTATACTTTGGGGAGCCTATGCAAAAAAGAAGGGTTCGGTTATTGATTCTTCGAAACATTTTGTAATTACATCACCCCATCCCTCACCTTTTGCCGCTCATACCGGATTTTTTGGAAGTAGACCGTTTAGTAGGTGTAATGAGTACTTAAAGAATATAGGAATAGAAGAAATTAGTTGGTAAAAGCTTGTTGTAATAGCTTTGAGTATACACCTAGTATGAATTCATTTACTCTGTGTAATATTTCTATCGCTGGATGAACAACATATCTATAGAAGCCACCCTTGGAATGCTCATCTTCTTCATCATTATCATGAATATCGGAAATTCCTAAAACATCAGGTAGTTTAACTTCTCCCAACTCAATTCTACAAACATCTAAATTCTGCGACGTAGTACTTGCTCCTAATACATCTTTTTGGAATATCTGCATCTGAGATACTTCTTCTTCAGCAGACAGCACTTCCGGTCGAATTATATACGATGTAGATGGAAAACTTTTCAATACATTTGTTCCCCTACCATCATCTGCAAGTACCATTGAGGTTGGCAGGAATGATACATTAGCAAGTCCAGCGCTTTTTGCCTTGAAATATACCGTACCAAATACTCCACTTTCTTTTGAGTATCCTGGACTTGGAATACCACCTGTTAATCTTACATACCCTAAATTATTATTAACATCCTTTTGAACAAATATTGAGGCAAAAGAGTCTTTTGTTGAAAGCTCAACGACTTCAAGTACATCAGGATCAAATGTAATATCGGCCTGTACTACATTTACAGAAGTTTGTATACCTGAGATCTCAATTTTCATTGGGAATATTTCATTGGTTCTATACTGATTCTTTTCAGGTATGTTAAAAGATACCGTTTTTCCAGTCGAGAGAATCCCTGTACTATCAATAACCGCATTTTCTAGAAACACAACGCCAACCGAAATTGCGGTTAGGAAAAGTATTAGAAGGGTGTTTAATGTAACAGATCTTGCATTTTTTGGGTAGGTTTCTTTCTTCTCTACCTTTTCATTACATAATGGACATTTTTCACCATCGTCAAGCCTTATACACCCTAAACATACTGCTTTCTTTCCAAAGAATGCGGCCCAAACAGGGTACGCAACGACTGCAAATATTCCAAGAAGTGCCATGAAGTGGGCAATTATCCAAGCCAATATCAATATAATTGGAAGTCCTAACGCAGTTTTTATACCTTTCCAGAATCCATTCATTATCGGTTATGTAAAAAGATCGAAAAATCGGTCAAATTACAGTTCTTATCAAAATTAAGGTCACAAGTATCTTTTGCTCCAGCAATTCTTGCTATATCACCTTCAGGAGCTGGGTTTATCAACCTTATCCTCCACTTTTTAAGCCAATATGTCAATCCCGAACAATATTCAACTGTATTTAAATCTCCATTATTATCCAAGTCATATATCCCTAAAAAAAATGGTAAAAGTATCCGAATTGGACCAGGCTCCTCTTGATCATCTGGAATGAATGGATTGGGAAACGGAGGAATTATAGGTGTTGGTGGTATATATTCACAGTTACTGTAGTTATATGAGCAACTCGAATCACAAGTTAAACTACCTGTATCAAAATCAAAATCAGTACAAGATTGTGTAATTGGAGCGAGTGGTTCACACTCCTCATCCCCCTCAACTAAAAAATCACCACATACACTAATACCATCTACAGTTCCTGTGATTGTTGAACTCCCTTCGAATGGTCCAGAATATACGGCGAGCTGAAAACTAAGGTAAAAGACTAAAGCTATTGATAATACTGATGTTACTACAAATATTTGTTTCATTAATAATTTTTAACATTCTTTAATTCTCCTCTTTCTTCTTGCTCCCCTCTTTCTTAAGGTTTACCTCGATGTGAAGATATTTTCTACCAATTAATACTAATACTGCTAGTCCTAAGCCAAAAGCAATCCTTGAACTCCAAGGTTCATTTAATGTCCAAATTGAAAGTGCTCTATAATACACACCTTGAATAAAGTTTGCTGGTTCTACTGTAAAATATAACTTTGCAGCAGCAGCAACAGATACAGCTGTAATTCCGTCTACAGTCTTTTTCTTAGGTGTTGCTTCTAAATATGCAAAATACTCGCCAGGAACAGCGTTTAAAGGTATATTTACTAATACTTCTACACTCTTTGCTTCACTTGGTTTCAAATCAAAGTTGTCAGGATCAAAAGAGAACCACTCCAATGGAGGTTTTAGCTCAGGTTGTTGTTCATGATATTGAATACTCAAGCCATAAATACCATCTTCGTCACCAGTGTTTAAAACAGCAACCGAAGGGAATTTATATATCTGTCCTGGTTTTAACTTATCCGTTACAACAATCTTACCTGTTCCAACACCTACGCCTATTCTTGCGTTTACAATTGGAGCTATATAAAAGATTGTAAAGATCAGCAGGGCAGTGAAAAGGATTTGTATCTTTTTCACATTAATAATTATTAAGTTTAATCTGCAACAGCTTGTACTATTACGTCAACTGACTGTGAAGTATAAGTAGCGGTAGCGGTTGGAGTTGTAAGACCAATATGGAATAGTTGGTTACCTGCTACAGCAACAGAGTTTGCCAAAGTCTGGTAGCCTGTTGTTAATGCAGTATAACTTGTAGGATATGATGTACAAGAAGTTAAACAGAACTTCTGAGTATATTGTTCCGAAGCAGCAGTAGCACCAAGTGTCCATGCAGCTGAGTTTTGACCTCTAATGTTGAAATCTTCAGCAACGTTACCGTTATTGTTTGCTGTCTGAGCATCGTTTAAACTACCAGCAGTAGTATCTTTAGAAGTGTTAACAGGCATGATTCCATATGAAATTGTACCATCAGATACAGTTACTGAAATATTTTGAGCCGTAACTGTTGCTGTAACTGTAGCAGTATCTGCAGCAAGTACAGGAGCAACAAATGTCATTGTCATTACAGTAACCAAAGCAAACGCATATTTTGAGAATCTATTCATAAAAGTAACAGCCTAATTAATAAATAATTTATATCATCCATTATTGATACTACACTTTGCTAAGTACTGTCAAATACATACCATATCCCATAATTATCATTGTCGCAGCTTTCCTACAAACAAAACCCGATGTGGGTAAATCTTATATTTAATAATGTGCGATTCTAATATTACTTCGTGTAATAACTTAAAATGCGATTTAAATTTACTTCGAAACCAGTCAAGCGTATACCATTCAGGTATAATCTCTAATTTATCTATATCACCTCCCCATAACCCGAGAGGCATAAATTCAATATAAACATATTTATTACTAAAAGAGGCAATCCTCTCAAAAATCCCATCAATTTTGAAACCTTGGGTAAGTAGTAAATGATGAGTAATAGCCATTGCAAAAACTATGTCAGATTTAAATTTCTCATTATCTCTATACTGCAATGGCAACATGAAATTTAAAAGATATGATTGATAGCTATAGCCAGTATTTTTTTTAGTGAATAAATATCCAATATTAGCAGCATCATGGTCATAATCAGTATTAACTATTCTTTCTAATCCCAATCGACTTTTCTCAATTATCGCACTAAGAAGTCCACTACTACCTGCCAAATCTACAGAACTTTTAACGTCATGCGAGTACTTTCTTATGATATTTGGCAATTTAAAAAAACGAGAGAACCTATTATTCATATGAGGTTCTAAATTTATTTTCATAGAATCAATGTCCTCTTGATATCCTGCCCAATATTCATTAATCATTATACTTCCAGGGCAATGTTTTTCGATCCAGTTTTCAGTGACTTGCTTGTTATCAAATTTATCACCCTTGTTACCAATAATCTCTAAGAATTTTTTGAAGAAGATACTTTCTCTAAAGGTTTTAGATGGCAATTTAAAATGTAACTCAGAGTGTAAAAGTGTGTATGCTTCTAATAAATAACCTTTACTTATGAGAAAAAGGGGGACTAGTGTAAAATTAACAAACTCTTCCATTGGAATAGTTTTATCTTTTAACTTCCTAATGCTTCCGAAATCTATATATACTGGGTTTGACGAGTCAAATGTAACATTGTATGGATGAGCGTCGCTTAGTTCATATCCAAACTTATTACATATTTTCATTACTTTTAGTATTACAATTGCAGCATCTCTTAACTGATTATATGTCCAAGATGTTGGTAATGAGGCGAGTAGTTTTTTATGTGAGAGAATTAATGGAAATTCGTCTGAATACAAGTCACTAATCTGAGTTTTAACAAAAAGGTGCTGTCTAACTAATTCATCTACCAAACCAGATTTAAACAACTCTTCAACAAAGCTAACTTTATCAGGATATATTCCACGATAAACCCTGCCATTATATTCAAAAGGTCTTCCTAAATTATCAAGGGTTGCAAATCCTAAATACTTTATATCTTTAGCGTCAACTTTAATCAATTAATTTGATTTAATAAAATTAATTATACCTATCTTTTTCTTTTCCCAATTCTTGTAACCATATATTATACTCCTATACGAATTCTTCTGAACTTCTCTTAAATTCGAGAAATCTATTGGTTGCGGGTTATTAAAATCATAAAGATATCCATTCACATTATGAGTAATATATTCGTTCAATGTTGGTGCATTTACAGCCACAACAGCCCTACCTAAAGCCATAGCTTCTAGCTCCCCTTGTCCAATTCCTTCTGTGATCCGAGGAGCAATAAATATTGCGCTCTTCTCAGCCACAGCCCATTTATCCATTTTATTTTCAAACCATTCTGAATAAGTTATTGAATATTTTTTCTCATCATCTTTTGTTGGCGATACAAATTCATATCCCGGATCCATTGTTTTATGTAAATGTATCTTGAAATTGTTTTTTCCTATTAGTTTTTTTACTGTATTTATATTAATCATGCTGTTTCGATTATAAAAGAATACCTTATCTTCTCTTCCCCAGTCCTTAAATTCAAATGGTTTAGGGTATCGTTGTAAATAAACAGTATTAAAACCCCATCTTTTTAGCTTCTTGTATAATGTGCTAGAAAAGTTCAAAATTTTTATATTCTCATACTGCTTCCAAAATGAGTATGGAGCATTTTCATAACCATCAAACATTGGTATAAACACAACATTTTTATTGTTTATTTTCTCAATTTCAGATATTTCAGGAACACTCTGAAAAAAAACTACACCGATATAGCTTTCATCAATGAAACTTAAGTCTGGAAATGGTTTTCCCTGCCAACTCTCATCTAAAATCTCAGTAACTTCAAAGTTCTCCTTTAAGTATTCAATTAAAAATACAGTGGATAAGGTTTTTGCGTGATAAGAATGACCTATATATACAATTTTTTTTGATAATCTATTCACTTTTATCCTCTTACGGGGAATTATTCTTCTTTTAAGAATATCAAGGTAAGGCAATATACGATGATACATATCTTTCAAACTTTCCTTACCTTTCGGTATTAAATTTTTCAACTTAAATATCCATCTTAATGGAGCCATATCTTGGAAGAAATGGAAATATTGCTTGAAAAACCCTATTAAATATTTCCTAGGTGAATACATTAAATAAAAATATATCAGTGGCTTCCAATAATAATCAGATTTTCGCCAAAATACCAATTTCCATCTACTATTTATTAATGGCTCAGTAGGAATATTATTAATTAAAAATGAGTCAAGGCAAACCATTGATTTATATCCATATTTTGCAGCTCTTAGACAAATCTCAGAATCAGCATGATAATGAGGAGTAAAAGCAAAGTTATATAAGCCAATTTTCTTAAATACATCAACTGGAATAAGCGTCCCATTGCCATTTAAAATCTGTACCGGGTAAGGTTTAGGCAGATCTTTAAGTACAGATGTCTCTTGATTATAAAAATTCAGATTAAAAAGATACCTACTATTCCAATTTAAAGTTCCCCCTACAGACCAAATATTCCGATTATCTTCTCGTAGAATCGTGCTACCAATTAGAGTATTAGGGTGATGTTTAGCCGTATTTACGATAGTTTCAAGAAATGTACTATTTACAACAGAATCTTGATTAATTGTAAGTACATAATCATAGTTATTTGAGATTGCAAATTCAACCCCCTTATTTGTAGCTCCAGTCCACCACAAGTTACCGTTTCCTGGAATTACTACTACATCAGGATGCTTTTTGGATAGATATTCTTTTGTTCCGTCTGTTGATCCATCATCAATTAGTACAATTGTATAGGATTTATACGTAGATTTTTTAAAAGCTGTTAAAAACTTCTTTGTTAATGTAAGTCTATTTCTTGCCGGGACAACAACACAGATATTTGGATTCATATTAATTTCGATATTTACTTATTACCTCAGACAAATTCAAATTCGTTTTAACTTCGCCGTTTTCAATTAACATTGCTTTATTACAATATTTCTCAACCAATTCTGGAGAATGAGTAACTAATACAATTGTCTTTCCTTCCTCAATAAATCTATCGAAAACTTTAAAACACTTTTCTTGAAACTGTGAATCACCTACTGCAAGTACTTCATCAAGTATATAAATATCAGCATCTGCAAGCATCGCGATTGAGAAAGCAAGCCTTACCTGCATCCCTGAAGAATAGTTTTTCAAAGGCAAATCTACAAACCTCTCCAACTCTGCAAATGCAATTATCTCATCAAACTTTGATGTTAGGAACTTTTTACTCATCCCCAAGATTATTCCATTGAAAAATACATTATCTCTACCACTTAACTCAGGGTTAAATCCAACACCTAATTCGAGAAACGGAATCATCCTTCCGTTTATTACCACATTACCTTTGGTTGGGAGATATATTCCAGCTAGAATCTTTAAAAGAGTTGACTTACCGGATCCATTCTTACCCATTATACCGACAAATTCTCCTTTTTTTATCTCGAAATTTACATCATTAAGTATCTTAAGGACTTCTTTTTTTGTCGATAATGATTTTAAGGGGTTGGATATATATTCAACAATACTATCCCTTTTTACATGAGGAAGTGAAAACTCTTTACTTATATTTTTGACTTCAATTGCGTATTCGTTCATTAAAAGTATTCAGCTATTTTATTTATATGACTCTTAAAATAAATACCTCCTAGCAAAAGTATTACTATAGAAACACCTCCCAATATTAGTAATCTCGTAAAGTATGTAGAATCGGAGAATTTCCCTTCTATTAATCCTTCTCTAGCCGTAATCACAATTGCCGTAAGGGGATTATATTCAATAAATACTCTATATTTTTCTGGAATAATCGAAATAGGATAAAATATTGGAGTTGCCCAATATAACAACTGTATTGCAAGTTCTACAAGATTTAAAGTATCTCTGAGTCTTATAAAAATAATTGAGATGAAAAAGGTAATACCAATCGATAGTATATAAAGCACCATCATTGATAGAAAGAATAATGCAACTCCTTCAATGGTTATATTTATATGGGTATTAATGCTAAATAAAAAAAATATGAATAAATTTACTATTAAATCTATTACTGCAATAAAAGTAGCGCTATAAACAGCAATTTCTCTTTTGAAATTAACTTTAAGTATTATGTAGGCCCTATTCATTAATGAAGATAGTCCCATCATCATCAATTCACTAAAAAACATCATGATAATTAATCCTAATAGTAGATTTAATTTGAAGTTTGGATCTGCACCAAAAATACTAGACCAAACAACAAAACTAATAGCAAACATGGAAAGAGGCTTAAGTACAACCCAAAGTAAACCTAGATACGAATTTTTATATCTAAGTTTAAAGTCATTTTTAACAAATTGTTCAAACAATTCTAAGCTATGCCACATGTTCTAATATTAGCATTATAAATTCAGATAATCTATTTATGGCCTTTTTTGTTTTGAATTGCCTCAAATAATTCAATCCAAAGTTTAATATTCTTTTCTCGCTGATAAAGTTGAGATCTCTTAATACCTTTTTTAATTCTATCCTTAATTTCCTTACTATCTCTGTTTTGAACTATATTTATAATACTTTCTGTAATTTCATTAATATTATATGGATTAACATAAAAACTACTATTTCCCTGCACTTCTCTGTGAACAGGTATATCAGAAGAAATTACTGGGGTGCCACATCTCATAGCTTCCACAGGTGGTAAACCAAAACCTTCACTATAGCTTGGAAATATAAATGCTTGAGAATGCGAATATATATATTTTAATTCCTCAGGATGTATATTTTCTAAAAGCAGTGCATCACCTGTATTAATAAGTGATTTTAAGTAATTGAGAATCTTTTCGTTCTTCCATCCCAAAGATCCAACTAGAATTACTTTCAAATCCTTACCTTCTTTCTTTAAAATAGATTTTGCTTCAACATAGGCTTTCAAGAGTGTAACCTGGTTTTTTCTTGGTTCAATAGTTGATACATTAGATATAAATAGTAATTTATTATTTCCTTGTGAATAATCTTTTAATTGTTCATCCCAGACACGATAGTCAAATTCTTGATCACTAAATCTCTTAGTTTTAATAATTTCAAAAAGTTTAACTGAGTTCTCAATATGTTTATATGAGCTTGGAATTGAATATGGAATTACATGTACTCGCTCACCAATTTCTGGGAATAAGTTAGAAAGTGTTTGAGCTGTGGCCGTACTATTACAAACATAGTGAGCTCCGTTTTTAATACATTCTTTTGTTGCCTTATAGTGGAATATGGATGTATAAAAAGAGCTATTTGTAAGGTCAGGGTTAAGCAACGGGATCGAATCATGATATCTAATAATTTGAGTCGTACCTTTTGATACTTTAATTGGAATTGAGTCTTGATTTACTATGAAATCAAAACCATCCGTATTCAGAAAGGGGGTAAGAAACTTCTTGTTTTTAGTGAACCTGCTATAAACGGTTTCTTTAAAAAAGTCAGTAATATAAAAATCTGCATTATCGATAAGTGATTTATCCTCAAGATTCACACCACTAGAAAAAAATATCCTGAAGATTGTGTCATTAAACAGCCTTGTATCTTTTAACCAGAGTCTAAACTTTCCTTTAAAATAGGTCTTAAAGTATCTCTTTATTCTCTCCTTTAATCGCATAATTAACATTGCGTTATCAGATTGAATTGGATCTTTATCAAAAAAAGTAAGATATGTTGAATATGTCAAAATATCTGGTTTATTAGATTTCACTGCAAAGTTGTAATTTTTCCAATCAAGAGGGTAAATAAAGCCTGATACATTTAGTTCTTTCTCTTTTAAGAGATCAACAAATAACCATTTAGAATCTAATGGTATTCCCGAATTATTTAATTGAGCTGCGGAAAGGTCTACTAAGATTTTCTTATCACCGGTTTTCATGAATTCATTTGAGGTTCAAATATTGCGAAATAATAACATATAGTATTTTCTTCTACCACATGTTGATTTGAATTATTACGAATAAGAAATATAAAAGCATCATTACTAATCCCTCTTTTTTAGAGAAAAAAAACTTTTTCCCTATAAATGAAGCCACTACAATCATAAGTAGTGCAATACTCATAATTATTAAATCAATCATAAACGGTTTGAAATCCAATGGCATAATCTGAGACGAAATACTTAATATAAAGAAAGTATTAAATAGGTTTGAGCCTAAAATATTGCCCATCCCTAACTGTTCGTTACCCTTTTTAAGAGCAACTATGGTAGTTACAAACTCAGGAATTGAAGTACCAATTGCAGTTACAAAGAAACCTAGGTTTGATTCACTTATACCAGTATCTCTAGAAAAGTGAATGATATTTTCCACTAAATACTTACCTGAAATAACAAGTGCTATTAGAGAAAGGAAGAAATATATCGAATTAAACTTCTTCACCTTACTACTAACACTAACCATATTATTTTTATTGAACAAAAATAGAAGAAAACAGAACACTAGTAAAAATATAACTCCTAGTATTGGAGTCATTACATATCCATTTAAGTAGATAACTAGTGTAAAAAACAATGTGGAGACAAATGATAAAGGAATGTTGAAATGGACATCTTCTTTCCTTAACTTAAACTTTGCAATTAAAGGAAGCACTCCAAGGATTAAACAAACATTTGCAAGATTACTTCCAATTACATTTGAAATAGCAAATTGAGGATGACCTGAGAAAGTTGCATAAGTGCTTGAAACAAACTCAGGAAGAGATGTTCCAAACGCAAGAATTACAAATCCAACAATGAAGGTTCCAACCTTAAACTTCTTAGCAAGTGATACTGACTGGTCAATAAAATGCTCTGAGGCATATATTAAAATAGCAAGACACAACAACGATATGAGCAGATTTATCATTTTCTAACATTACACTAAATTTGGAGTATTTTCCAATCGATGATATAATCTTTGAAATTAATGAAGCTTTGGTATCAATTTGTATATCCAGGGCTATAAAGCCTTGCGAAGTATTTTCCCAAATATTTTCCAATTTTTTTGTAAAGGCACTTAACAGACATTTGTTAGTTTGGTCTGGATATATAAATTTTAGTATTATTTAACATGGGAGATTTTAATAGACCAAGAAGTGGTGGATTTAGAGGAAATAGAGGATTTGGGGGACAAAGAAGTTCCACTGGATTTGCTAGATCATCTTCTTCATCATCACGATCTTCAGGCTCAAGTTCGAGTTCAAGCGGATATTCTCGATCATCAGGTTCAAGCTCTGGTTCAAGTTATAGACCACACTCAAGAGGAGGATCATTTGGTGGAGGTAGAAGTAGATTTTCTAGCCCACGAGGTGGTAACAGAGGACGAGGTGGCCGAAGAATGGGCGAGAGAATTGATGCAAGTAGATATATAAGAAAAGCAGAATTAGCTGACAACACAATTATTCATATTCCAGAATGGAATTATGATGAATTAAAAGTTAATAAAGTGCTAAAGGAAAATATCTTAAAGCATGGATTCACAGCTCCAACTCCAATTCAGGAGAAAGCTGTACAACCAATTTTAGATGGTAAAGATTTCTTAGGAATCGCAAATACTGGTACAGGTAAAACTGGAGCCTTTTTGATTCCTTTGATTGAACAAGTATTTAAAAATAGAGATATGCAAATCCTCATTGTAGTCCCTACAAGAGAATTAGCTTCTCAAATTAATGAAGAACTTCTTAAACTCACAAGAGATTTAAGAATGTATTCAGTACAATGTATTGGTGGAGCAAGTATTAATCCACAGATTAATGCATTAAGAAGAGGATTCAACTTCATTGTTGGAACACCAGGAAGACTTAATGACTTAATTGAAAGAAGAGTATTAAACCTTTCTACCTTCTCAACAGTAGTATTAGATGAAGTAGATAGAATGTTAGACATGGGTTTTGTAGATGAAATTAAGCAATTAATTAATAGACTACCTGAAGAAAGACAATCACTATTCTTCTCAGCAACATTAAATAATAAAGTTGAAGCAATTATGCATTTGATGCTTAAGAATGGATACGAAAAAGTATCTGTAGTTACAGGATCAACCGCAAAAAATGTAGATCAAGATATTATTAAAGTTGTAGATAGAAAAGAAAAGATTAATAAACTTCAAGATCTTCTTTCAACAAAAGGGTTTGATAAAGTACTTGTGTTTGTAAGTACAAAAAGAGAAGTTGATTATCTAGAAGAAATATTACAAGGTAATAACTTCAGAGTTGAAGCAATTCACGGAGATAAGAGACAGAGACAGAGAGAAAGAGCAATTGAAAACTTCAAACGAGGAGTAGCAAAGATTCTTTTGGCAACTGATGTTGCAGCAAGAGGACTTGATATTGCAAATGTATCTCATGTAATCAACTATGATGAACCTAATACATATGATGATTATGTTCACCGAATAGGTAGAACAGGTAGAGCAGACAAGTCAGGTGTTGCTCTTACTTTCATACAAGAGAGAAAGTTCTAATATAGTTAAAAGTTAGTTAAATACTGCATAATATATTTGACGTAGATTTGAGCCGTCAGTATAATGTGTTTGCAATCGCCGTATGGCGCGACTCCCTCCAGCAATGGGGGGAGGTTAAAACAAAAACTTTTTCAGATATTCTTTTATTTTTCTAAATTCATATTCATCGAATTTAAACTTTCTATAGAGAAGTCTTTTTGAGCTTAGAGATCGAACTTGTGCAATCAAAAGTGATTGCTCCCAAGTTGAAAATTTTATAGTTAAATAGTACTTACTGTTTCTCACTTTAGTTGTTAATGGGACTCTTACAAACAAGTAGTTATTAAACTTCTTTAGTATCAGTATTGGTCTTAGAAATTCATCCCCTTTACCATATTCTTCGTTCCCGAGGTTTAGTCCAAGATGGCAAAACCAGACATCTCCCTCTCGAAAATTTGGAGGGGAATGTTTTTTAAATTGAATTTCTTGTTTTAGTTTATTCCATTTTTCAAAATTTTCAGGAGAATATGACACATATGAAATTATATATATGAGAGATGAAATAATATTTAAATATTAAGCTATAACATGTTGGATAATTGACTCAACACTACTAGTCTTGTATATTTTTAAAATAAGATAAAACAAGATATCCAATGAAACGAAAGTCCCAAAGTGTTGAAGGATATAAGAAAGCTTTAGAGTTCGTAATATTTTTATTGCTTTTCATTACAGGTTCATTTATTGCGCTAATAATAAAAGCAAATCTTTTTACCTATAACCTAATCGTACTACTCCCACCAGTACTGTATCTCTTATATTTAAATAAGGCTAAAGGTAAGAAAGTACTAATAGAAGGTATCTTTGCAGGTTTTGTCGGCGAAATATTATTCGATAGATTTGCACACTCCAGTAGAGCTTGGTTCTCACCATCTATTTTCGAATTCAGGCCCTTGGGTTTACCTTTTGAGAATCTTATATGGTGTTTACTATATGTGACAATGGCTTTTGCTTTCTATGAATATTTTTTTGATACCAGTAAAGCAAAGAAATTAAACTCATCTCATCGTAATTGGATAATAATAGGAGTAGTATTTATATTTTTGATACCTATACTTTACACACTTTTCCCTAACATTTTCGTTATACCATACTTTTATTTTGTAGCTGTAATCGTATTATTACTAGCCGATATCTTTGTTTTTACGAAATACCCCAAAATAGCTATTAAAACTTTGATTGCAAGTTTAGTTGTTTTCCCATTAGGTTTTGTACATGAGTTTGTTTCTCTTGAATTAGAACATTGGATATTCGAAACTGGATTTCATATTGGATACTTAAACCTATTTGGATATTCAATACCTTTTGAAGAGATTGCGTTTTACATTGTCGCGCCAATGGCATTAATGTCTTTATACGAGTTATTGATCGACAACAAAAAAGCCTAACCTATTGTAAATTTAGTATTTCCAAAACAGAATCTTCAATCTGTTTCTCATTACTTATCTTTGAAGTATTATCATTCTTTTGTAATCCATAACTACCAAATTGAGAATGATTACCTCCATGAATAACTACTTCCTTACAATCATTTGGGAAGTTATTCTTACTTTTCTCATATACTTCCCTATCCAATATATTATCTTCACTACCTATTATACTTACGCAGTTTATATTTTTATTACTTAAATCAATATCTGTATAGCTAGCTAAATAGAAGATCCCTTTAATCTTATCGCCGTTATAGCTTTGTACAAATCTTGAAACCATTGGACCTCCTAATGAGTGTCCACCTATGTACCAAGAAGTAATATTTGGATAATCATCAATTATCTTTTGAGCATTATTTATCCCAAATATAGCTAGATTTAACGGCATTATCGCTATTACGCATGTGTTATTACTTTTAACAATCTCTTCACAAAATGTAGAATATGATAAAGGGGAAACGAAACCTCCAGGATACAAAATATATCCTACATCTGACGTTCCCTCTTTACTCTCAAACATATGATATGCACTTGTTTTATTATATTTAATCTCTTCACTTTTAATTACATTTAATGCTGTTTCAGAGGGATAGTAGTTAAGACTTCTGAAGAAAACAACAGAGAGAGTTGAAAAAACAATTAGTACAATTGCAATTATATATTTATATTTTTGTAACATTGAAATGTATATATAAAAAATGATACCCTAATATATCATTTATTTAGAATAGTTATGACAATAGATAATATAGAGGAAATAAAAATTGAAGATAATCTGACTGAAAGTATTAACCAACAAGATGAAGCATACTACCGATTTGGTAATACTAATGCTTACAAACAAAGTCATGAAAGGACTTCTAAGTATACAAAGTATGAGATGGAGCGAATTATAAAAATTGGTGGTGATATCTATAAAGAATTATCTTTGCTTATGGATTTAGACCCATCTGATCCAAAAGTACAAGAACTGGTTCAAAAGTGGAGAGATTACATTTCTACGTATTTCTATGATTGTACACTTGAAATTCTAAGCGGACTTGGTAAAGCATATGTGCTAGATCCGAGATTTAAAAAGAATATTGATTCTACAAAAGAAGGTTTAGCAGAATTTTTAAGCAAGGCAATTGAAATATATTGTAATAAATATTAAATTGAAACTATGAAGAATCTATACCTTTCAACCTTTATCTTCTGGCTGGCAACTAACCTTGTATCACCTTTCTTTGCTATATTTGCACTAGAACGAATACCTGGAGTTACAATTACTGAATATGGTTTTAGTACATTGATATACTTTCTTTCATTTGGTCTTTCAGTAATATTAGTAGGAAGGATTACAGATAATATTAAGGGAGAAAAAGACGATATTACAATTGCTGTTACCGGTTATATTACAAGAGGCATCCTTTTAGTAGTGCTTGCATACGTAACAAGTATTTCAGGACTATATTTAATACAATTCTTGCTCAGTGTTTCAAGATCTTTTAGTGATTCTGTAAAAGAGAAATTACATTTCAAACTTATATCACAAAAGAATATTGCAAGTAGTTTCTCGATTACTTCAGGAATAACAAATCTTTCTGCAGCTTTAGGAGCAGGCTTAGGTGGCTATCTAGCAGGATTATATGGATTTGAGTTAGTATTTCTAATAGTTGGAATACTTACGATAATATCTGGAATAATATATGGAATCGCTACAAAGAGATTAGTTAAACTATAATTAAATATCTTTTGAGCATATTACCTCTCTATTTAGATATATTGATTTAAGAACAAGTAGAACTTTTGAGGTTTTACTTTCTATTGAACTATCATGGGAATCAGTCAACTTATTCTTTTCTCTTGCATTTACGAAGATCTTCTTACCTGCTATATCACAAACATATGAATCACTAAAACTTTCTTCCTCTTGTTCAGAAAGTACCGGTGTTAATACTTGAAGTTCATTCTTTATTGAATCAAAATGGGCAAAACAAGCGCTAGAGTCCGTTACTTCCCCTACTTTAGAAATTGGGTTGCAGGTAAATACTCCACTTCTAACCCTTACATATCCAACTTGATTTACACTCTGACCATTTCCATCAATAACATTAACTTTAGTAATATTAGTTGGATTACCATTTAAATCATTAAAGTCTGCATAGGCAAAATATTTAGGCTCTGCAAAAGATGTATTGCCTGTATATTCCATATCGTATGTAAAAAGGAGCCGATACTTCTCACCTTCTTTATATAAACAAGGAGCTGACACTGTTGGGAACTGTTCTGTAGATCTTAAAAGGGTTCTTGGAGTTGACCAATTAGTTAAATCACTTGAGGACATAATCTGAATTTCAGTAATTGGAGCACCAATAACTTTATTATCCCATTCAAACTTCACATTCTGAAAAAGTAGATGGTATTGATCACTATCTTTAAATATATATGGTCTGATATATGCATTTAGATTCCCTTTATTACTTTTTTTAAACTTTAGCGAGTTTCTTAATAGAGATACAATACCTAATCCTTCCTTGGCTAATACAACAGACTCTTTTTCAAAGTTTAAAGTATTTGAAAGTATTGTTGATGTTAGATCCCACGTATTTAGATCGGCACTCACATATTCTTGTATACCAAGATATGTCCATACATACATATGAAATTTACCTTCATGTCCGATTACAGTAGGATCTGAAAGTATTATTTGATTTCTATTTGGCCTTATCTCAATTTTCATATTTAAGATATTAACATAAATAGGAGAATTCAAATATTGCATGTGGTTGCCAGACCTGGATTCGAACCAAGATTAATGCTTCCAGAGAGCACCGTCCTACCGTTAGACGATCTGGCAATATCAAGTAATACTAATTTGCAAACCTAGACATTAATATTACAGAGATTATAGCAAGTATTATACCAATACCTTCGTAAAATGTAATCTTCTCATTAAAGAATAACAATCCAGAGATTGCAAAACCAAGAATACATAATACTGAGTAAATTATACCTGCTGTAGAAAATTCAAGAGACTTATACATTTGATAGAATCCTAGTCCAACAAAAAGATACATGATAAGGCCACCAACAATATAAGTAATTGATTTGATACCAGTATACTTTGTAGCATCTTTTAAAAGTATATCTCCATAAATAGTTAATATTGTTACTAACAATAAATAAACAAAGTTTAACAGAGTATTCATAGAATCGTTTCGAGGTATGATATTAGATTAACTATATTACCATTAAATTGATATTCATGATTATCTTATATCTTTTTATTTATTAGCCAATTCAGTTTGTAATGCCTCTAATGATTCAAATGGCTTATAAGGAGAGCCCCTTGTTTCAAAGTCAGAGACTTGATGAGTTGCTAAGTTGGCATCACATTGACAATTTACTCTGACTTTACTTGGAACATGTTCAATAGTAAAAGCAATTGTAGCAACATCATCGTGAGCTCTTGTTCGAGAAGTAATTTCAATAACTTTTAAATCTTTTACATCAAAGGCTTTCTTTAAAGTTTCATCTTGCAATACTAATTCAAGGATATTAGATTCGTAACCTACTAACTCAGCATCATCAACATCTCTTACAGCCATACTATTATTTTTTTAAATAATTTATTGCTTGATTTATAAATCCTTTAACTTT
>JACCDN010330371.1_pt1 | contig 26441 bp, 23 predicted proteins | sample 7441691 | NCBI WGS metagenome assembly JACCDN01 (sample SAMN15323439, study PRJNA562643) | freshwater metagenome | isolation source: river surface water | place: USA:Blue River Watershed | collected 2017-08-16 | reverse complement strand
TGCCGCTCAGCCCAGCTAACGAACTTCGCCGAGGTCATCTCCGGGCCGTTATCCATTCGAATCGCCTTAGGCTTGCCGTAAAACTCAATCAATTCCTCCATCACCCGCAGTAGCCTCGATGAGGGAATTGAACTACCGCACTCAACTCGCAGTGCTTCGCGATTGCCTTCATCGATCACATTCAACAGCCGAAACTTCCGGCCGTCGTACAGCGTGTCGTGCATGAAGTCCAATGCCCACATCTGGTTAACACCATCAGGAGCCACTAGCGGTTGACGCTCGCGCGTGATAATCCGCTTCTTTGTTCTGCGCGGCAGGTTCAGTTTCATGCTGCAATACACCCGATGCACACGTTTGTGATTCCAGGCATGACCTTGACCGCGCAGACGCTGGAAGCACTTCCAGAAACCCCAGCGACCATGCCGCTCGACCGTATCATTTAACGCAGTCACCACCGGCGCATCGCGCCCGATCAGGTCCGTTGGCTCTCGATATAGCGCCGCCCGCGACAGGCCTGCAAGCCGGCAGGCCTTGGCTTTCGACAGTCGGTGTTCTTGCACCATCACCTCGACTATCGATCGCTTCGCCGACGGCGCTAGAGCTTTCGGGAGAGAACGTCCTTAATCGCCGTGTTCTCCAACGCTAGCTCGGCATACATCCGCTTGAGCTTGGCATTCTCAGCCTCCAACTCCTTGACCCGCTTTAGCTCCGGAAGCGACATGCCAGCGTATTTGCTCTTCCACTGGTAATACGTCGGCGCGCTGATACCGTGCTTGCGACAGACTTCAGCCACCGGAATACCAGACCCACCCTCCGTCAGGATCGCCAGTATCTGGCTCTCGGTAAATCGTGATTTCTTCACCGCTTGACCTCCTCAATCACCAGAAGTCTCTATTTATACCTTGTCTCAAGTTTGGGGAAGTCTACGCCGGCACCTCCCTTGATCTTGGCGGCATGGTCGAGCTCAGATCCGTTGGCTAAGGCAGCGCGCTTGCAGGAACACATTCAATGGGCATATGAGCGTAATGAATTAACCCGCATCTCTGTTTTTTTGCGGTCCTTACCCGAGAGTGCTTGGCTCCATATTGGGGATTGATTTGTAACTTCTGCAACCTTGTTTCATTTCCGAAGCAAGGTTTGCGGCTGCGCGGGCAGGCGTTGAATAGCAAAGTTTAAGCAGACGAATTTGTTGGGCACTTTTTCAGCTCTAGTCCTCAGAAAGCAAAAAAGCCAATCCGAAGATTGGCTTGAGTGCTTGATTCTAGTGGTCGGGGCAGCGGGGGATTCAAACTCGCTACCGCAACGGTACCGCAACGAATTCCGTAGCGACTTAAAATAAAAAAGGGTCAGCCGAAGCTAACCCCTTGAATTTCTTGGCTCCCCGACCTGGACTCGAACCAGGGACCTGCGGATTAACAGTCCGTCGCTCTACCGACTGAGCTATCAGGGAACAGAGGCGAGATTATGGCGAATCTATTCGGGGTTGTCAAATAGATTTATCAGAAGCAATCCGACAACCCGTGGCTGATGCTTACAGCACTTTGGCGATCGCATCGACCACGCGGTCGATGTTGCGCGAGTTCAGCGCGGCGACGCAGATGCGGCCGGTGTCCACGGCGTAGATCGAGAACTCGTCCTTCAGGCGTGCGACCTGTTCCTTGCTCAGGCCGGAGTAGGAGAACATGCCGCGCTGCCTGACGACGAAATCGAAATCATGACCCGGCGCCTTGGCCTTCAGCTTGTCGACCATCGCCTGGCGCATCTGCTTGATACGCACGCGCATGCCGGCCAGTTCTTCTTCCCACAGCTTGCGCAGTTCCGGCGTCGCCAGCGCCGTCGCGACCACCTGGCCACCGTGCATCGGCGGGTTCGAGTAATTGGTACGGATGACGCGCTTCAGTTGCGACATCAGGCGCGACGCTTCTTCAGCCGATGCGGCGACGATGGACAGCGCGCCGACGCGCTCGCCGTACAGCGAGAACGACTTCGAGAACGAGTTCGACACGAACAGCGGGCCGCCGGCAGCGGCGAACATGCCCACCACCTTGCCGTCTTCGGCGATGCCGTCGCCAAAGCCCTGATAGGCCATGTCGAGGAAGGGCACCAGGCCGCGCTGGGTGATGACGTCGATGACTTGCTTCCATTGTTCGTCGGTCAGGTCGGCACCGGTGGGGTTATGGCAGCACGCATGCAGCAGGATGATGGTGCCGGCCGGCACGGTCTTCAGCGTGTCCAGCATGCCGGCGAAATTCACGCCCTTGGTGTGTGCGTCGTAGTACGGATAGTTGTTGACGACGAAGCCGGCTGATTCGAACAGCGCGCGATGGTTTTCCCAGCTCGGGTCGCTGATATAGACCTGCGCGTTCGGCGAGAAACGCTTCAGGAAATCGGCGCCCAGCTTCAGCGCACCGGTGCCACCAATTGCCTGCGCGGTGATCGCGCGCTTCGATTGCACGACATCGCTGTCGGCACCGAACACCAGCTCCTGCACGGCCTTGTCGTACGCAGCCAGGCCTTCGATCGGCAGGTAAGTACGCGGCGCCAGCTTTTCCATCAGCAGCGCTTCGGCCTTTTGCACGCAGCCCAGCAGCGGCACCTTGCCATGATCGTCGTAATACACGCCGACGCCGAGGTTGGTCTTCTCGGGGTTCTGGTCGGCATTGAAGGCTTCGGTGATGCCGAGGATGGGGTCGCGCGGCGCCATCTCGATGGCAGCGAAGAGGGGGGCGGAGAGCGGTGCGTTCATCGTGTTAACATGAAAAGTTACTAAGAAGGGGCAGATCGTTCCGGCCGGAGTACGCGCTCCGGTCGCCGTTTTACGATGCAAATTCGATGAATTCGGCCGATCCGCGAAACCCTGCATTTTACCAAAGGTCAAATCCCGAATGGCTGAATTAACCGAAGTCGACAGCCCGCTGGACGAATCGAAATTCGTCAGCTTCGAGGGCTCGCCTTTCCGCCTGTACCAACCGTTTCCGCCGGCCGGCGACCAGCCGGTGGCGATCGGCAAGCTGGTGGAGGGGATAGAGGACGGGCTGTCGTTCCAGACCTTGCTGGGCGTGACCGGCTCCGGCAAGACCTACACGATGGCCAATGTGATCGCGCGCATGGGGCGGCCGGCCATCGTGTTCGCGCCGAACAAGACCCTGGCCGCGCAGCTGTACAGCGAATTCCGCGATTTCTTCCCGCAGAACGCGGTCGAGTACTTCGTCAGTTACTACGACTATTACCAGCCTGAAGCCTACGTGCCGCAGCGGGATTTGTTCATCGAAAAGGATTCGGCGATCAACGAGCACATCGAGCAGATGCGCTTGTCGTGCACCAAGTCGCTGATGGAGCGACGCGACGTCGTGATCGTCGCGACCGTGTCCGCGATCTACGGTATCGGTAATCCGAATGAATACCACCAGATGATCCTGACGCTGCGCGCGAAGGACCGCGTATCGCAGCGCGACATCATCGCGCGGCTGATCCAGATGCAGTACACGCGCAACGAGATGGACTTTGATCGCGGCACTTTCCGCGTGCGCGGCGACACGATCGACATCTTCCCGGCTGAACACGCGGAACTGGCGGTGCGCGTTGACCTGTTTGACGACGAAATCGACAGCATTCAGTTGTTCGACCCGCTCACCGGGCGCGTGCGGCAGAAAATCCCGCGTTTCACCGTGTACCCCGGTTCGCACTATGTGACACCGCGCTCGACCGTGCTGCGCGCGATCGAGACCATCAAGGTCGAGCTGCGTGAACGTCTGGAATGGTTCCGTCAGCAGAACAAGCTGGTCGAAGAGCAGCGCCTCGAACAGCGTACGCGTTTTGATCTGGAGATGATGGCCGAGATCGGTTTCACGAAGGGCATCGAGAACTACTCACGCCACCTGTCGGGCGCGAAGCCGGGCGAGCCGCCGCCCACGCTGGTGGATTATCTGCCCGAGGATGCGTTGATGTTCCTCGATGAGTCGCATGTGCTGCTGGGCCAGCTGAACGGCATGTACAACGGCGACCGCGCGCGCAAGCAGAATCTGGTCGATTACGGTTTCCGTTTGCCATCGGCGATGGACAACCGGCCGCTGCGTTTCGATGAGTTCGAATCCAAAATGCGGCAGACCGTGTTTGTGTCCGCAACGCCGGCCGACTATGAGCGCAACCATTCCGGGCAGGTGGTCGAGCAAGTGGTGCGCCCGACGGGTCTGGTTGATCCGCAGGTGATCGTGCGCCCGGCGACCACGCAGGTGGATGACCTGATGAACGAGATCAGCGAGCGCGTGAAAGTAAACGAGCGGGTGCTGGTCACCACGCTGACCAAGCGCATGGCCGAGCAGCTGACTGAATTTCTGTCCGATAACGGTATCTCAGTCCGGTACCTGCACTCCGATATCGATACCGTCGAGCGCGTCGAGATCATTCGTGATCTGCGTCTCGGTACCTTCGATGTGCTGGTCGGCATCAACCTGCTGCGCGAAGGTCTCGATATCCCGGAAGTGTCGCTGGTCGCGATTCTCGATGCAGACAAGGAAGGTTTCCTGCGTTCCGAACGCAGCCTGATCCAGACCATTGGTCGCGCAGCGCGTAACCTGAACGGCACCGCGATCCTGTATGCAGACCGCATCACCGATTCTATGCAACGCGCGATTGGCGAGACCGAGCGTCGTCGCACCAAACAGTTGGCGTTCAACGAGGAACACAGCATCACGCCGGTCGGCGTGAAGAAGCAGATTCGCGAACTCATCGATGGCGTGTACAAGATCGATGAGGCGCGCGAAGAGCTGATGGCTGCGCAAGAGCAGGCGAAGTTCGAGGCGATGAGCGAGAAGCAGGTCGCCAAAGAGATCAAGCGTCTCGAAAAGCTGATGATGGAGCACTCGAAGAACCTGGAGTTCGAAAAGGCAGCGCAGGTGCGCGACCAACTGCATCTGCTCAAGGAGCAGTTGTTCGGTGCTCCGGGTTTGGACAACGTGACGTCCATCACCGGAAAATGAGCGCACCTCACGCCTGTCCCTGCTCATGAGCATGCCGCAGACCTTCATCGATGCGTTGCAGCGGGCGGCGCCGGACTGGCAGCCGGTGCTGGCGCAGGGTTTGCACGCAGTCACGGCGGCCGACCCGGGCTATCTGGAGCAGCTGGCGGCGGAGCACTACCTGCCGACCGGTGGGCGCATCTTTGCCGCATTCTCGCAGCCGCTGGAGGCGGTGCGCTATGTGCTGGTGGGCGAGGGGCCGTATCCGCGCGAAGAGAGCGCGACCGGTGTCTGCTTCATGGATGGCGCCGTGAAGGATTTGTGGTCTGCCGCCGGCTTGTCCAAGCCGGTCAATCGCGCGACCTCGCTGCGCAATTTCATGAAGATGCTGATGGTGGCCGATGGTTTGTTGGCGCCAGACGCCACCGGTGGTGATGCGGTGGCCGCGGTTGCTCACCGTGCACTGGCGCTTGATTCCACTTTCATTCAGACCTTGCCGGAGCTGCAGGCCAAGCTGATGCAGCAGGGCTTCCTGCTATTGAATGCCGCGCTGGTGTTCCGCCCGCAGGTGCCGCCGGTGAAGGATGCGAAAGCCTGGCGGCCGCTGCTTGAGACAGTGTTGCAGGCGCTGGCAAGCCGGGCAGGGCAGCCGGCGCCGACGCTGGTGTTGTGGGGCAAGATCGCGGCTTGGCTGGATGGCTTGCCGGCGGTCGCGCATTTCCCTCGCGCGGTGGCCGAGCATCCTTACAACCTGACCTTCATTCAGAACAAGGACATGCAGCACTTGTTCGGGCCTATGCATTTGCTGCGCGCGGCCTGACGCTGAGCTGACCGGCTTCTGCCGTGTGCCAGGCTTTGCCGCAGCCGTGTGGGCTGCTTTGCTGTTCGAAGGGCGCCCGCCGACGGCAACTCCCGCAGACAGGCTCCTCCTTGCCAATATGAAAACCCCAAAGCCGGACTACGGCAATGTCAAAGGTTCCCGATAACCCCAATACCTGACAACGGCAGTCGGCTTTGGTATACTCGACAAAAAAGATAGGGAATGTCCCGCGTAAAGCAATACGGAAACAACCGTCCTTTCATCGGAGTAAGCCATGCGCCTCACTACCAAAGGTCGTTTCGCCGTCACCGCCATGATTGATCTGGCGATGCGCCAGCATCAGGGCCCGGTCACGCTTGCCGGCATCAGCCAGCGGCAGGAAATCTCTCTGTCTTATCTCGAACAACTGTTCGGCAAACTGCGCCGCCATGAAATCGTGGAATCGGTGCGCGGTCCCGGCGGCGGTTACAACCTCGCGCGCCGTGCGGAAGACATCACCGTGGCCGACATCATTATTGCGGTCGATGAGCCGCTCGATGCGACGCAGTGTGGTGGCAAGGAAAACTGCCATACCGAAGGCGAGCATCACGGTACGCGCTGCATGACGCACGACCTGTGGGCGACGCTGAATGCAAAGATGGTCGATTACCTGGATTCGGTGTCGCTGAAGGATCTGGTCGATCAACAGAAACAGAAACTCGCCGAGCAAAAGCCGGTGGTCGTGATGCAGCGCTCGCACCAGGCCGCCTGATCACGCAACGGATACCTGAGAAATACTGGAGTTCAGAAACATGAATGCACCGCTGGCCCAATCGCTGATGGATACCATCCGCGCGCCGCATTTCCCGATCTACCTCGACTATTCGGCGACCACCCCGGTCGATCCGCGTGTCGCGGACAAAATGATTCCGTACCTGCGCGAGCAGTTCGGCAACCCGGCGTCGCGCAGCCACATGTATGGCTGGGAAGCCGAGAAGGCCGTCGAGGAAGCGCGTGGCCATGTCGCCGCGCTGGTGAATGCGGATCCGCGCGAGATCATCTGGACGTCGGGCGCGACCGAAGGCAACAACCTTGCGATCAAGGGCGCCGCGCATTTTTACAAGACCAAGGGCAAGCACATCATCACGGTCAAGACCGAGCACAAGGCCGTGCTCGACACCGTGCGTGAACTGGAGCGTCAGGGCTTCGAAGCCACCTATCTGGAGCCGGGCCCGAATGGCCTGATCACGATTGCGCAGCTGGAAGCGGCGATCCGTCCGGACACGATTCTGGTGTCGGTCATGTGGGTCAACAATGAAATCGGCGTGATCCAGCCGATCGCCGAGATCGGCGAACTGTGCCGCAGCAAGGGCATCATCTTCCATTCGGACGCCGCGCAGGCGACCGGCAAGACCCCGATCGATCTGGAACAAGTGAAAGTCGATCTGGTGACCTTCACCGCGCACAAGACCTATGGCCCGAAGGGCGTCGGTGCGCTGTACGTGCGCCGCAAGCCGCGCGTGCGTATCGAAGCACAGATGCATGGCGGCGGTCACGAGCGCGGGCTGCGCTCCGGCACGCTGGCCACGCACCAGATTGTGGGCATGGGCGAAGCCTTCCGCATCGCGAAGGAAGAGATGGACACCGAGATCCCGCGCATCCAGGCGCTGCGTGATCGTCTGGCCAAGGGCTTGAACGACATCGAAGAAGTCTATGTGAACGGCGACATGGAACATCGCGTGCCGCACAACCTGAACGTGAGCTTTAACTATGTCGAAGGCGAGTCGCTGATCATGGCGATCAAGGACATCGCGGTGTCGTCCGGCTCGGCCTGTACCTCGGCCAGCCTGGAGCCATCCTATGTGCTGCGCGCACTGGGCCGCAGCGATGAACTGGCGCACAGCTCGATCCGCTTCACCTTCGGCCGCTTCACCACCGAAGAGGATGTGGATTTCACGATCAACCTGATCAAGACCAAGGTCGGCAAGCTGCGTGAACTGTCGCCGCTGTGGGATATGTACAAAGAGGGCATCGACATCAATGCCATTCAGTGGGCGGCGCACTGAGCGCTGCCGGATGGCAGAAGCACGCAAAGCATCGAACCAGCGTCATTGAAACGTTTTACACAGATAAAGACGCCTGAACGGCGGCTAGCATAGAGACAGGAGCAACATCATGGCTTACTCGGACAAAGTTCTGGACCACTACGAAAACCCGCGCAACGTCGGCGCCTTCGACAAGGGCGACGAGACGGTCGGCACCGGCATGGTCGGCGCACCGGCCTGTGGCGATGTGATGAAGCTGCAGATCAAGGTTGGCGCCGGCGGCGTGATCGAAGACGCGAAGTTCAAGACCTATGGTTGCGGCTCGGCGATTGCATCCTCCTCGCTGGTCACCGAATGGGTGAAGGGCAAGACGCTGGATGAAGCGCTGGCCATCAAGAACACGCAGATCGCCGAAGAACTGGCGCTGCCACCGGTGAAGATCCATTGCTCGATCCTCGCCGAGGATGCGATCAAGGCCGCCGTGGCGGATTACAAGGCACGTCATACCGACGAGCAAAAGGCGGCTTGAGGCACGAATCAAAAGACAAAGACACTGGGTTCCGGCTTGCGCCGGAACGACGGGTGCGGAGGCAAGCAGCGTTCGAACCGTCATCCCGGCGCAAGGTGTAACGGGGGAATTCAGGTGGCATGCGAACCTGCCCGTGAAACGGCACTGGCATACTTGCCGGTGCGCGCCCTGCAAGGGGGGATCCAGCGACTTTCAACTTGGATGAAAACAATGGCAATTACCCTGACCGAAAAAGCAGCAAAGCATGTGTCGCGCTACATCGAGAAGCGTGGCAAGGGTATCGGCTTGCGTTTTGGTGTGCGCACCACCGGCTGCTCGGGCCTGGCTTACAAGCTCGAGTATGTGGACGAGGCCGCTGGCGAAGACCAGGTGTTCGAGTCCTACGGCATCAAGGTTTTTGTCGATCCCAAGAGCCTGCCTTATATCGACGGCACCGAGCTCGACTTTGCGCGTGAGGGGCTGAACGAGGGCTTCAAGTTCTACAACCCGAACGTGAAGGACGAGTGCGGCTGTGGCGAAAGCTTCAGGATCTGAGCCGCCACCCGCGCCGATCCTCAGGGCCTGTTGTGAACCGACAGGCTTTTGTTTTTGAGCGAGCCACCCGCCCTCGCAGGTTGGTTTGATCAGTGTGTTGATAGACGAGCATGGATAACCACTTCGCGCTGTTCCAGATGACGCCGGCCTTCGCAATCGATGCGGCCGCGCTGGACGCTGCGTATCGCGAATTGCAGGGCCGCGTGCATCCGGACAAATTCGCTGCGGCCACCGACACCGAAAAGCGGGTCGCGATGCAGTGGGCAACGCGCGCGAACGAGGCGTATCAGACACTGAAAAATCCATTGAAGCGCGCCGCCTATCTGTGCGAGCTGAACGGTATCGATCTCGGTATCGAATCCAATACCGCGATGGCACCGGCCTTCCTGATGCAACAGATGGAATGGCGCGAGGCGCTGGATGATGCACGTGACAGCCGGGACCTCGATGCGCTGGCGCAGCTGGAGGCCGCGCTGCGCGCCGAGCGCCAGCAGCAACTGCAGGATATCGGCGCGCTGCTCGACAGCGGCCAGCATGCGCAGGCAGGCGAGCGCGTGCGACAACTGATGTTCGTCGAACGCTTTGGCGAAGAAGTGGCGCGCGCCTTCGATGCGCTCGAGGCCTGAGCGAACGCAGCACTGAACGCCTGAACCGAATACGATCACGACACCCCATGGCCCTTCTGCAGATTTCCGAACCCGGCATGTCGACCGCGCCGCACCAGCACCGGCTGGCGGTGGGCATCGACCTCGGCACCACCAATTCTCTGGTGGCCACCGTGCGCCACGGCATTCCTGAAGTGCTGGATGACGAAGACGGCCACTCCCTGCTGCCATCGGTCGTGCGCTACCTGCCGAACGGCTTTGCCAACATTGGTTACAAAGCGCAGGCCGCCCAAACCACCGATCCGAAGAACACCATCATTTCGGTCAAGCGCTTCATGGGGCGCGGACTGAAGGACATCGCCTACGTCGAAAACCTGCCGTATGACTTCGTCGATGCACCCGGCATGGTGCAGCTGCGCACGGTCGCCGGCGTGAAGAGCCCGGTCGAAGTGTCCGCCGAGATCCTGGCGACGCTGCGCCAGCGCGCCGAGGATGCGCTGGGTGATGAGCTGGTGGGTGCGGTGATCACCGTGCCCGCGTATTTCGACGACGCGCAACGGCAGGCGACGAAGGATGCTGCGAAGCTGGCCGGCCTGAACGTGCTGCGCCTGCTGAACGAGCCGACTGCCGCTGCGATTGCGTATGGCCTGGACCATGGTTCCGAAGGGATCTATGCGGTCTATGACCTCGGCGGCGGCACCTTCGATATTTCCATCCTGAAGCTGTCGAGAGGCGTGTTCGAAGTGCTGTCTACCGGCGGCGATTCTGCACTGGGTGGTGATGACTTTGACCACCGCCTGTTCTGCTGGATCATCGAGCAGGCGAATCTCGCGCCCCTGTCGGATGAAGACACCCGCATCCTGATGGTGAAGGCACGTGAGGCGAAAGAACTGCTGTCCTCGCACAACGAGACACATATCGATGCACGCCTGAACTCGGGCGAAGAAGTGCGCCTGACCATCAGCGCCGCCGAATTCGCGAACATCACGCAGCATCTGGTTGGCAAGACCCTGAGCCCGTGCCGCAAGGCCGTGCGCGATGCGGGCCTGTCGGTGGATGACATCGATGGTGTGGTGCTGGTGGGAGGAGCGACGCGTATGCCGCATGTGCGCAAGGCCGTGGGTGAGTATTTTCAGACCATGCCGCTCGCGAACATCGATCCCGACAAGGTGGTCGCGCTCGGCGCAGCGATCCAGGCCAATCTGCTCGCAGGTAATCGTGCCGCCGGTGATGACTGGCTGTTGCTGGACGTGATCCCGCTGTCGCTCGGCATCGAGACCATGGGCGGCCTGGTCGAAAAAGTCATTCCGCGCAATTCGACGATACCGTGCGCGCGCGCGCAGGAGTTCACCACCTTCAAGGATGGGCAGACCGCAATGGCCGTGCACGTGGTGCAGGGCGAACGCGAGATCGTGTCGGATTGCCGTTCGCTGGCGCGCTTCGAGTTGCGCGGCATACCGCCGATGGCTGCAGGCGCGGCGCGCATCCGTGTCACCTATCAGGTGGACGCCGATGGGCTGCTGTCGGTATCGGCGCGCGAAATGCATTCCGGCGTCGAAACGTCGATCGAGGTGAAGCCTTCCTATGGTCTGGGTGACGACGATATTGCGCGTATGCTGCAAGAGTCCTTCAGCTCCGCAGAAGAAGACATGCAACGGCGTGCACTGCGCGAAGAGCAGGTCGAGGCCGAGCGCATCCTGTTGGCGACCGCTTCCGCGCTGGAGCAGGATGCGGCGCTGCTGACGGCGGAAGAACGCGCCACGATCGACCGCCTGATGGATGCCGTGCGCCAGACCGTTGCGGGTAGCAGCCATCTGGCGATCAACTCGGCCGTTGCTGAACTGGCGCGCGGCACCGAAGATTTTGCGGCGCGCCGCATGGATCGCAGCGTACGCGCAGCGCTGACCGGCAAGAAGCTGGACGAAGTTGCCTGACGCGAGCCGCAGCTGCTGATGCAGCGTGCCACGCGCCGGGAACAGCGACTGAAACAAGCATCGAGGCATCAAGCGTCGAAGATTCAGACAACGAAACATCAAGCAACGAAACATCAAGCAACGCATCACGTAACAAGCAACGCCCCACCGACCCAAGGAATCGCCGTGCCCCAGATCGTCGTGCTCCCCCATGAAACCCTGTGCCCCGAAGGCGCCGTGCTCGAGGTGCCGACCGGTACCTCGGTCTGCGATGCGCTGCTCGAGCATGACATCGAGATCGAGCATGCGTGCGAAAAATCCTGCGCCTGCACCACCTGCCATGTGGTGGTGCGTGAAGGCTATGCGTCGCTGAACGAGGCGGAAGAAAAGGAAGAAGACCTGCTCGACATGGCCTGGGGACTGGAGGCGACGTCGCGCCTGTCATGCCAGGCGATCGTCGGCAGCGAAGACCTGGTGGTCGAGATTCCCAAGTACACGATCAACCACGCGCGCGAAAATCATTGAGTGCTGTGGCGTCGGGGTGCGGGCGGCCTGGCTGCCTGACGTGCCCGACCTGACCAGCGATACGTGATCTGACACAGGGGAGGCAACATGCGATGGACTGACACGCTACAGATCGCCGAGGCGCTGTACGACAAATACCCCGACATCGATCCGCTGACGATACGCTTCACCGACCTGCACAACTGGGTGCTCGAACTCGATGGTTTCGATGACGACCCCAGGCACTCGGGCGAGAAGATTCTCGAGGCGATACAGATGGCCTGGATCGACGAAGCGCGCTGACGCGCTCCGTTGCCCGAGCATGGCAAGGAGCCGTCGCTTCAGCGTGTCGGGGTGCCATGGGCCGGAATGCCGGGGGCCGGCTGGTGCTGGGCCGCCGGTGTGAATTTATCGACCCAGGCTGGTGCGAGTCCGATATCGTCGTGCAGCACTTTCTGGCCGAACAGCAGCGCCAGCATCACTGCCAGCACCAGGCCGAGGCAGGCAAAAGCGACGATTTCGAGCGGGTGGAAAGGGGTGGTGTCGTGGCTGATTTTCAACATGGCGGGCTCCGTTCACTTGGGTTCTCAGGGGCAACCCCCGGTATCCGGGTATTGCCTTCCTGTTAACCTTTATACAAGCTCGCAGTGCCAAATAGTTGCAATCCTGTTATCACAATTGACTTGCGTCAATCAGGACATCAGCGCGCGGCCAGTTTGCCGTCCACCACCTTGACTGCATCGCCAGCCTTCCACGACGGTTGCGTGTCGTAGCTGAAGCTGCGCTTCTCACCATTGTCCATACGCACATCGACTTCCCAGCCGCTGCCTTTGCGGGTGCGCTTTTCGATTTCATTGCCGGCATAACCGCCGCCCACCGCACCCGCCACGGTCGCCAGCGTCTTGCCCTGGCCACCGCCGACCTGATTGCCGAGCAAGCCACCCACCACAGCGCCGGCGAGCACGCCCACGCCGCTGGGCTTCGCGGCGACCTCGATTGTTCGTACGCCTTCGACCTTGCCGCAGACATCGCACACCGCAGGCGCCTGTGCCACCGGCGGCATCACAGCTTGCGGCGTGACGGCTTGGGTCGGCACCGGTGCAGACTGTGCAGGTACCGGCATCGGTGCGACCTGGGATGGCACATTGGATGCGGTCTGGCTGCTACCGGCGCGCGTAGCCGGCTTTCTCGGCGTGTCCACTGTCGGTGGCTTCGTTGCCATGGCGGGAGCTGTGGGTTCCGGTGATTGCGGTGTGCCGACCGAGTTCGATGAGTTCGATGAAGGCGTTGATGTCGCCGGGGTTGTGCTGATTTCCGGCGATTGATGGCTTTGGGAATTCGGCAGCCAGTCCATGATTGCGGCCGTGCCGACCAGACTGACGATGATGACGGAAGCGGCGGCAGCCGCGACCAGCGGGTGCATTTTTACAAAGCTCGTGGTGCTCATGGTCATTTCCTCTCGGATTGCAACGGTCTTCAGACAGACGCGTATCACTTGGGTTTCAAGAAATTTTTACGACAGCACTTTCTTGTCGGTCATTTCATCGCACCGACTTTGTCAGTGCTTGCAGAGAGGCATGATGAGCTGGCTCAACAGGCGAGCCTATGCGCGAATCAATTGCTTACACCTTGATTCGTGGAAACAAATTGCATTGATCGGTGCGGATCAGCGTCGGTCCGATGGACAAAAAAAGCCCCCGGCAGGGTGGCCGGGGGCTTGGCAAGGTACAGCGTTCGTGTGACGGCAGCCGATCAGTCTTCGCGCCGCAGATGCGGGAACAGGATCACGTCGCGAATGTTCGGCGAATCCGTGATCAGCATCATTAGGCGATCGATGCCGATACCGCAGCCACCGGTCGGCGGCAGGCCATATTCAAGTGCGCGAATGTAATCAGCGTCGTAATACATGGCTTCATCATCGCCCGCATTCTTCGCAGCGACCTGTGCATGGAAGCGCGCTGCCTGGTCTTCCGCGTCATTCAGCTCCGAGAAGCCATTCGCGATTTCGCGGCCGGTGATGAACAGCTCGAAGCGTTCGGTAATGCCCGGCACCGTGTCGGAAGCGCGCGCCAGCGGCGATACCTCGACCGGATAATCGATGATGTAGGTCGGCTCCCACAATTTCGATTCGGCAGTCTCTTCGAACAGGCCCAGTTGCAGCGCGCCGAGGCCGGCATGCGCATGCGGTTCCGCGCCCAGCTTCTTCAGCTCGGCTTTCAGGAAAGCGGCGTCGTTCAGCTGCGCGCTGGTGTAATGCGGCGCAAACTTGTTGATCGCTTCGACGATGGTCATTCGGTGGAAGGGCTTCGACAGATCCAGCTCGCGGCCCTGATACGACAGTTGTGCCGTGCCGTGTGCATCGATCGCCGCCTTGCGGATCAGCGCCTCGGTGAAGTCCATCAGCCACTTGTAATCGACGTAGGCTGCGTAGAACTCCATCATCGTGAACTCGGGATTGTGTCGCGGCGACACGCCCTCGTTGCGAAAGTTGCGGTTGACTTCAAATACGCGCTCGAAGCCGCCGACGACCAGGCGCTTCAGGTACAGCTCGGGCGCGATGCGCAGGAACATCTCCATGTCCAGCGCATTGTGGTGGGTGATGAAAGGCTTGGCTGCTGCGCCTCCCGGAATCACGTGCAGCATCGGCGTTTCGACTTCCATGAAGCCTTCGGCATCCATGAAGCGACGGATCGAGGCCAGCGCCGCGGTACGCGCCTTGAAGGTGCGGCGCGTCTCTTCGCTCATGATCAGGTCCACATAGCGCTGGCGGTACTTGGTCTCCTGATCGTGCAGGCCGTGGAACTTGTCCGGCAGCGGGCGCAGCGATTTGGTCAGCAGGCGCAGCGTCGTGACCTTGACGGTCAGTTCGCCGGTCTTGGTCTTGAACAGCGTACCCTCGGCACCGAGGATGTCGCCGATATCCCAGTGCTTGAATGCATTGTGCAGCTCTTCGCCAATCGCATCATTCGAGATGTACAGCTGGATGCGGCCATCGCAGCGCGCACCGGATGCATCCTGCACGGTCGCGAACGAGGCCTTGCCCATCACGCGCTTGAGCATCATGCGTCCGGCCACCACCACCGGTACGGCGGCGGCTTCCAGCGCTTCGCGCTCAGTGTCGCCATGCTGCGCATGCAGATCGGCGGCCTTGTGCTGCGGACGGAAATCATTCGGGAACGCGACACCCTGTTCGCGGATCGCCGCGAGCTTTGCACGGCGCTCGGCAATGATGGAATTCTCGTCGCGTTCTTCGAGTACGCCGTCGTGTTTGTCAGTCATCATTTTTCTGTTCTCGGTGGGCGCTGGCTTACACGCCTTGTTTCAGCGATGCGGCGATGAAGTCATCCAGGTCGCCGTCGAGCACGGCCTTGGTATTGCCGGTCTCGAAGTTGGTGCGCAAGTCCTTGATGCGCGACTGGTCCAGCACATAGGAACGGATCTGGTGGCCCCAGCCGATGTCGGTCTTTGCATCTTCCAGCTTCTGCTGCTCGCTCATGCGCTTGCGCAGCTCCAGTTCGAACAGGCGCGACTTCAGCATTGCCCAGGCTTCGGCACGGTTGCGGTGCTGCGAGCGGTCATTCTGGCACTGCACGACGATGCCTGTCGGCGTGTGCGTCAGGCGCACTGCCGAATCAGTCTTGTTGATGTGCTGGCCGCCGGCACCGGACGCACGGTAGGTATCGACGCGCACATCGGCCGGATTGACATCGATCTCGATCGATTCATCGACTTCCGGGTACACGAACAGGCTCGAGAACGAGGTATGACGGCCACCGGCCGAGTCAAATGGCGATTTGCGTACCAGGCGGTGCACGCCAGTCTCGGTGCGCAGCAAGCCGTACGCGTATTCGCCTTCGACCTTGATGGTCGCGGTCTTCAGGCCGGCGACTTCACCCTCGGATTCTTCCAGGATCTCGGTCTTGAAGCCCTTGCGTTCGCAATAGCGCAGGTACTGGCGCAGCAGCATCGACGCCCAGTCCTGTGCCTCGGTGCCGCCGGCGCCGGCCTGGATATCGATGAAGCAATTGTTCTTGTCCAGCGGGTTCGAGAACATGCGCCGGAATTCCAGCGCTTCGACCGCAGTACGCAGCGCGTGCGCATCGGCCTCGACGGCTTCCAGCGTATCGACGTCGTTTTCTTCGCGCGCCATCGCCAGCAGTTCGTCGGCATCCTTGATGCCGCTGTGGATACGGGTCAGCGCCTCTACCACATCTTCGAGGGATTTCTTTTCGCGCCCGAGATCCTGCGCCCGTTTCGGGTCGTCCCAGACCTTCGGGTCTTCGAGTTCGCCGTTGACTTGTTCGAGTTTCTCCGACTTCAGATCGAAGTCAAAGATACCTCCGAAGTTCTTGCTCGCGCGTACCCAGGTCGGCGAGCAGGGCGGTGAGGGCGTTCAGGCGTTCGGCTTCCATGGCTGTCGGGTTCCGGCAAAAACCCGAGATTATACCGGAGCATGGGGGTGTCCAAGGCGGGTCAGGCCGTCGCCTGATCGCAGCCCTCGGCAAATTCAATCATCACTTGCACCGTGGTGCGGCCGTTGAACTCGTTCGCATCCAGCCGGTAGGCAGCGCGGATGCGGGACGGCAGGCCGTCCGCATGGTTGAACCAGATCGCGTCGAACTGGCGGCCATTTTTTTCGAGGGTCAGCTTCAGGTGGCGTTCCTTCAACACCCGTTGGTTCAGCACGCGGAATTCATCGCAGAACAGCGGGTGCGGGAAGCCCTGGCCCCACACCTGACTTGACAGCAGCGCGATGAAATCGAGGCTGAAATATTGCGGCTCCAGCGGGCCATCGGTCTCGATCACATGCTCGAGGTCGTTTGCGCTCAGCCATTCGCGGCCCACTGTTTCGAACGCCGCGGCAAAGGCCGCAAAATCTTCTGCCTTCAGCGTCAGGCCGGCGGCCATCGCATGCCCGCCGAATTTGTCGATCAGATGCGGATGGCGCTTGTACACCAGATCGAGCGCATCGCGCAGATGAAAGCCGTGGATCGAGCGGCCCGAGCCTTTGATCAGGCCGTCACCGGCCGGCGCAAAGGTGATGGTGGGGCGGTAAAACTTTTCTTTCAGCCGCGATGCGACGATGCCGATCACGCCCTGGTGCCAGTCCGGGTTGAACAGGGTCAGTGTCGCGTTGTCGCGCGGATCGATGTTTTCCAGCGATGCCAGCGCCGCTTCCTGCATGCCGGCCTCGATATCACGCCGTTTGCCATTGATGCTGTCCAGTTCACGCGCGATCGCCCATGCGCGGGGGTTGTCGTCGGTCAGCAGGCATTCGATGCCAAGCGCCATGTCGGCCAGTCGGCCGGCCGCGTTCAGTCGTGGCCCGGCGGCAAAGCCCAAGTCGAAGGGAGTAGCCTTGCGCATGTCGCGGCCGGCGACCGAGAACAGCGCCGCAATACCCGAATGCGCGCGTCCTTGCCGTATGCGTTGCAGCCCTTGCGCGACCAGGATACGGTTGTTGGCATCGAGCCTGACCACATCGGCGACCGTGCCCAGCGCGACCAGGTCGAGCAGCGCATCCAGCCGGGGCTGCGTGGCTGCGTCAAAGTGGCCGCGCCGGCGCAGCTCGGCACGCAGCGCGAGCAGGGTGTAGAACATCACGCCGACACCGGCCAGATGCTTGCTCGGGAAGCCGCAGCCAGGCTGGTTCGGGTTCACGATCACCGCCGCATCAGGCAGCTGTTCGCCCGGCAGGTGATGGTCGGTAACGACCACCGCGATGCCGCGCCGGTTGGCCTCGGCCACACCGGCGATGCTGGCAATGCCGTTGTCCACGGTGATGATGATGTCGGGCGATTTTTCGCGCGCGGTCAGTTCGACGATTTCCGGTGTCAGGCCATAACCATATTCAAAGCGGTTGGGCACGATGTAATCGACACTTGCGCCCATCGCGCGCAATCCGCGCAGGCCGACCGCGCAGGCTGTGGCACCGTCGCAGTCGTAGTCGGCGACGATCACCATGCGTTTGCCGGCGTCGATCGCATCAGCCAGGAACAGCGCGGCGCGGTCCACCTGCGTGAGCGCGGTCGGTGCAATCAACGCATCGAGCGCGGTGGACAACTCGCGCGGGTCGGACAGTCCGCGTGCCGCCATCAGCCGTGCCAGTACCGGGTGCAAGCCTTGCTGCGCCAGCAGTTCGGATTGGCGTACGGAATAAGGACGGAGGGCGATACGGGTCATGGTCGGGGTTCAGTGCGGGCAGGGCTGGTCGCTCGCTGAGCTCAGGCAGGCAGGGACGCGAGTGTTGCCAGCGACGGCGATCGCCAGAATTTTCTCATGACCGCGCGCGTCGCTCGCCACTCGGCGAGGCGGCCGGCATCGGACAGCAGCAATGTCACGTCGCGCTGCGCGCCGGAGGTCAGCGATGCCAGCAGCGGCGCGAAGCGCTCGGTTTCCAGCGCTTGCATCGCCGCCAGCCAGGCCGACCAGTCGCCCGCCAGCGATGGCGATACCAGACGGCTGTCGATCGTCAATTCAGTGTTGTCGCCGCGTCCGAGCAGATAATCGACGTAGGCAGCTTCGATGGTGGCGACCGGTGTCGCCGCGGGTGTTGGCAGCGATGACGCTACCGAATCGGTGCGGGCCGCGATGGTCATTGCATCACTGCCACCCCACAGCCACAGCGCATTGATACGCGGCAGCCCGGCGTCGTCGCGTGATTCATTGATCGCATGCTGGTGCCAAAGCATCTGCACTTCATTGTGCAGCCGGCGCCAGTCGCGTTCGCCGCTGCCGCGCGGCAGCCAGATATCAACATTGTGCCCGCTGGCGGCCGCCGGCGTGCTGGTACGCAGCGCATGCCAGGGGTCGGCACGCAGGAACCAGTGACGCGCATCGCCAAAGCGCACGTCATGGCCGGCTTCTTCGACCAGCGGCACGATGGAATCGAACAACGTGCGTGCTTCGGCATTGCTGATCTGCAGTGACGGCGGGTCGGTCAGCACCAGATGGTCGCGCGCGATGTGCAGGTGTACCGGCTGCAGCAGGAACCAGTGGCCGTCTGCCACCGGCAGGCCGAACGCCTGCATCAGCGCATGCGCGACCGGCGGGCTGTTGTCAACCGCGCCGCCTGCCAGCCAGCGTTCATGCGGCAATGCCGGCGCAAACGGATCATGCAGGTGCACGCGATGATCGCTGGCGCGCGCAAGCAGGGTCGCCAGCGCGGGCAGGCGCAGCGAGGTCAACAAGTCTTTCGCATGTTCGGCCGGGGGCAGCGCAAACGGGATCAGTAGCGTATTCACGGGCATCCGCGCATTGTAGGTGAACTGATACCCAGGGCAGCGTCGGGGTCAGCGCATGTCCGGCGACTGCTGCCGGCGAGTCATGACCGGCACGCGCAGCGGCACGGGCACCACAGGGTTTTGGATGCCGGCTTGCGGCTGTGGCACACTTCGGGCTGCCCAGCAGACACCCCGGAGCCTTGATTGGCACTTTTCAACGAACCGCCGTTCGAGTGGACCATCGGATTGCGCTATACGCGCGCCAGCCGCCGCAGTGCGCGCAACAGCTTCATCTCTTTCATTTCGCTGATCTCGATGGCCGGCATCGCGCTGGGCGTGGCCGCGCTGATCGTCGTACTGTCGGTGATGAACGGTTTCCAGAAGGAAGTGCGTGACCGCATGTTGTCGGTGCTGTCGCATGTCGAGGTGTTCGACGGTTCCGGCAGCCTGCCCGACTGGCAAGATACGGCAGCGCAGGCATTGCGCCATCCGCAGGTGCGCGGCGCCGCGCCCTTCGTCGATGGCCAGGCGATGGTGACGCGCAATGACACGGTGCGTGGCGTTGTCGTGCGCGGCATTTTGCCGTCCGAAGAACCGAAGGTATCGGCCGTCGCGTCGCAACTGGTGCAGGGCAGCCTGCAGAGCCTGGCGGCGGGTGAATTCAATATCGTGGTCGGCAGCGCGATGGCGCGCAATCTGGGCTTGCGCATCGGTGACAAGCTGACGCTGATCGTGCCGCAAGGGCAGGTGACACCGGCCGGCGTGCTGCCGCGCTTGAAGCAATTCAACGTGACCGGCATTTTTGAGGCCGGGCATTATGAATTCGATTCCTCGCTGGCCTTCATCCACCTCGACGATGGTGAACGCATGTTCCGGCTGTCCGGCCCCAGTGGTCTGCGACTGAAACTGGCGGACATGCAACAGGCGCCCGAAGTGGCGGCCGACCTGTCGGTGCAATTGCCGGGTGATCTGTACCTGCGCGACTGGTCGCAGCAGAACCGCAACTGGTTCGCCGCCGTGCAGACTGAAAAGCGCATGATGTTCATCATCCTGACCCTGATCATTGCGGTTGCCGCATTCAATCTGGTATCGACGCTGGTGATGACTGTCACCGACAAGCAGGCCGATATCGCGATCCTGCGTACGCTGGGTGCGTCGCCGGCATCGATCATGCGCATCTTCATCATTCAGGGGGCACTGGTGGGACTGATCGGCACCGCCATCGGCATTTCGCTTGGTGTGCTGGTGGCGGCAAACATCGATGTGATCGTCCCCTTTATTGAAAGCCTGTTCGGCATTCAATTCCTGCCGCGCGATATCTACCTGATCAGTGCATTGCCGTCGGACCTGCGCTGGTCCGATGTGGGCCGCATTGGTGGCATTGCGCTGTTGCTGGCTTTCCTGGCGACGCTGTATCCCAGCTGGCACGCAGCACGCGTGCGGCCGGCGGAGGCCTTGCGTTATGAGTGAGTTGATGATGAATGCAGGCGTGGGCGCAGCATCGCCAGGATCGCCAGCATCGCCGCCATCGGGCGATACCGGGCGCGTCGTGCTGGCTTGCGCGGCGCTCGGCAAGCGCTTTGCACAAGGGCGCGACAGCCTGACCGTGCTGCAGAACGTCGCACTTCAAGTGCACGCGGGCGAGCGTATCGCCATCGTCGGCGTTTCCGGTTCCGGCAAATCCACCTTGCTGCACCTGCTAGGCGGTCTTGATGCGCCGAGCACGGGACAGGTGGCCTTGCTCGGGCATGATTTTTCTGCATTGACCGAGCAGGCGCGCGGCGAGCTGCGCAATCGTTCGCTGGGTTTTGTCTATCAGTTCCACCACTTGCTGCCGGAATTCACCGCGCTCGACAATGTGGCGATGCCGCTGCTGATCCGACGCCGGCCACGTGCCGAAGCGCGCGCTGCGGCAGCGGCTTTGCTGGAGCGCGTGGGTCTTGGTGCGCGCCTGACGCACTTGCCCGGCGAATTGTCGGGCGGCGAGCGTCAGCGTGTCGCGCTGGCGCGGGCGCTGGTCACGCAGCCTGCGTGCGTGCTGGCCGACGAGCCCACCGGCAACCTCGACCGTCAGACGGCCCATGATGTGTTCGACCTGATGCTGGAGCTGTCGCAGACCTCGGGCACGGCGTTCGTGATCGTCACGCACGACCCGGACCTCGCGGCGCGCTGCGACCGTGTACTGCACCTGGGGCCGGACGGCCTCGCCTGAACAAGCCGGGGCTGAGATTGCGATGGCAGCTACCGGGATGGCAGATACCGCGATGCCTGACACCGTGAGCGCCGCTGCCGCCATGCCTGCCACCCTGATCGACAGTCATTGCCATCTCGATGCGGCCGAGTTTGGCCGCGCCGCCGCCGAAGTGGCCGATGAAGCTGCCGCAAAGGGCGTGCGCTGGATCGTGGTGCCGTCGGTGGAGCGGGCAAATTTCGATACGGTGGCTGCGATGGCGCAAGGGCATGCGAGCTGCGTGTATGCGCTCGGTATCCACCCGATGTACGTGCCGCACGCCGCCGAGCATGACCTGGTGCTGCTGCGTGAACGCGTGCAGCGGGCGCTGGACGATCCGCGCTTTGTCGCGATCGGCGAGATCGGGCTCGATTTCTTCATCCCCGAACTGAAACAGGGCGCATTGCGCGACAAGCAAGAGCATTTCTATGTCGAGCAACTGAAGATTGCGCGCGATTTCGATCTGCCAGTGATCCTGCATGTGCGTCGTTCGCAGGATACCTTGCTCAAATACCTGCGCCGTATCCGCGTGCGCGGCGGCATCGCGCATGCGTTCAATGGCAGTGAGCAGCAAGCGTCGGCGTTCACCGGACTCGGCTTCGTGCTTGGTTTCGGCGGCGCGATGACCTATACGCGCGCGCTGCAGATACGACGACTTGCCGCTGAACTGCCTTTGGACAGCATCGTGCTCGAAACCGATGCGCCCGATATTGCCCCCTCCTGGCTGCATCCGGCAGTGAACACGCCGGCGCAGCTGCCTCGCATCGCAGCGGAGTTGGCCGAGCTGCGCGGCCAGCCTGTGGCAGACATTGCGCATCACACCACGCACAACGTGGCGCGCGTCCTGCCTCGCCTTGGCAGCCTGATGATGGCCTGAGTGCGGCTGCTGGCGCTCGGCTGGCTGGCCGGCACCGCATGGCTGCAATGTCAGGCCGAACTGCCGACGCCCATGCAGACCGGCTTCGCCGGTCTCGCAGGTCTTGGTTTGCTGGTTGCTTGGCTGCTTGGCGGGCTGAAGCAGCGCCCCGCGCTTCGTCCCACGCTTCCTCCCGCACCGCATCCCGCACCTCATCCCGCGCCGAGTTCCGCGCCGTCTCCCACGCGTCGTCTTTCCTCATGCTGCGGGATCGGCATGAGTATCTTCGGGGTGGCATTGATGCTGGCGGCCGCCGGGCTGCTGATGGGCGCCAGCTGGTCGGCGGCGCGCGCGCACTGGCGGCTGGCCGACAGCTTGCCCGCAGCCCTGGAAGGCCGCGACCTGCTAGTCACCGGCATCGTCAGCAGCTTGCCTGATGAGGTCGAGCGCGGTCAGCGCTTTCGCTTCGTCGTCGAGCATGCGCGCGATGGCGATACGCCAGTCACGCTGCCATCGACACTGGCGCTCGGCTGGTATGACAGCGACGCCGAGTTCGCCCGCCAACGACAGCCGGTGATGCCGGGCGAGCGCTGGCAATGGACGGTCAGGCTCAGGCAGCCACACGGATTTTCGAACCCGCATGGCTTTGATGAAGAAGCCTGGCTGCTGTCCGAAGGTGTACGCGCGACCGGCTATGTGCGGCCGCAGGCGGCCGTGCGTACCAATCCCTTCGTGTTCAGCCTGCGTGATCTTGTGGGCCGCGCGCGCTGGCAACTGCGCGAACGCATCACGAACGCGCTGCCCGACGCGCGGCATGCGGGTGTGATGGTGGCACTGGTAATCGGCGACCAGCGGGGCATCAGCGCGCAGCAGCGCGAGTTCTTCAACCTGACCGGCATCGGCCATCTGGTGTCGATTTCGGGACTGCACATCACGATGCTTGCAGCGCTGGCGGCGGCCATCGTCAGCTTTCTTTGGCGGCACGGCAGTGTGCGTCGGCCATCGTTGCCCGGCTTTGTGCGTGATGCCACGTCGCGGTCTGCATCCGCACATCGGTCACCGTCCTCGCCTGCCTTGTCGTCTTCGACGTTGTCTCCCTCCGTGCGGCCACGTACCCGTTCGCCGGTGCGCCTGCCTTTGCCCTTGCTGATGCCGGCACGCCAGGCCGGTGCGCTGGCCGGTCTGATCGTGGCGACCCTGTATGTCGCGCTGGCCGGCTTTGGCGTGCCTGCGCTGCGTACCTTGCTGATGCTGGCGGTGGTGGTCGGCGCGCTGTGCAGCGCGCGGTTGTTGCCACGGTCGCGCGTGCTGGCGACCGCGCTGCTGGTCGTGTTGATCATGGATCCGTGGGCAGTGCTGTGGCCCGGCTTCTGGCTGTCGTTCGGCGCGATCGCCTGCATCCTGTTCACCGCGGCGGGGCGCGATGCGCATGCTGCCACTGATACGACGATCGGTACGCAGCTCGATACACCGACCGATGCGCCCATGCATGCGGCCATCCATGCGCACGTCAATGCGCACGTCAATGCGCACATCAATGCGCGAGTCAATGCGCAAGTCAATGCGCAAGTCAATGCGCAAGTCAATGGCAGCGCCGTCATCCACCGCGGCTGGCAGCGACTGCGTAACACGCTCGCGTCAGCCACGCGCACACAGCTGGCCGTGACTGCCGGTCTGGTGCCGCTCAGTGCGGGCTTGTTCGGCCAGCTGTCGCTGGTCGGGCCGCTCGCGAATGCGGTGGCGATACCGGTGGTCAGCTTCATCGTGACGCCACTGGCCCTGATGGCGGTGGTGCTGCCGGCACCGCTGTGCGGCGGCTTGCTGAGTGCAGCGCATGCCGCATTCGCGGTGCTGGTGCAGGTGTTGGAAGCGATACCGCACGCATGGCTGGCGCTGAGGGTGCCGCAGCCCGAAGCGTTGCCGCTGGCGATCGCGGTCGCCGGTACGCTGTGGCTTCTGGCGCCGCGTGGCTGGCCCTGGCGCAGTGCCGGCGCCTTGTGCTGGTTGCCGCTGTTGTTGGCGACACCCTCGGCACCTTCGGCCGGCTTCTGGCTGACCGCATTTGACATCGGGCAGGGCAATGCGGTGCTGATCGAGACCGCGCATCACCGGCTGCTGTACGACACTGGTCCCGCGTGGCCATCCGGCGCTGACGCCGGGACGCGTGTGATCCTGCCGTATTTGCGTGCACGCGGTATCGACCGTCTGGACGGGCTGATGGTGTCGCATGCAGATCTGGATCACGCCGGCGGTGCGGCGTCGATGCTAGGCGCCATGCCGGTTGGCTGGTTTGCATCCTCGCTGCCGGCATCGCATGCACTGCTGCGCGATGCCGCCTTCGCACGCCGGCACGTCGCTTGCGTTGCCGGCCAGCGCTGGCAATGGGACGGCGTGTGGTTCGAGGTGTTGCACCCGCTGGGCACTGACCGTGGCGAGCGCAAGACCAATGCGCGCAGTTGTACCTTGCGCATTCGTTCGGGAGCGCAGGTCGCGCTGCTGGCCGGCGACATCGAGAAGCGGCAGGAACTTGCGTTGCTGGCGCGGGAGGGCCAGGGGCTGCGCGCACATATCCTGCTGGCGCCGCACCACGGCAGCGGCACCTCGTCGACGCCAGCGTTCCTGGATGCGGTAGCGCCCGATTGGGTGCTGTTCCAGGTGGGCTACCGCAATCGTTATCGCCACCCGAAAGCCGAGGTCGTCGAGCGCTACCGGCAACGCGGCATACGAATGCAGCGCAGCGACGAAGCCGGGGCAGTGCGCGTCGAGCTGGGCGGGCAGGGCGTGCGTGTGCACGCATTCCGTTGCGAGCAAGGGCGCTACTGGCGGCCGGCGCGTTGTGCGCAGGATTGATCGTTGTCCATGTGGCGTTGCGCGCCGCTTGCGTTGCGCCACAGACGGTTCGCAGTCGCGATGACAGCATCGTTCGCTTTGATGTCGGAGCGGACAGCATGGGCGGGCGAGCGAGGGCGCGGCTGGCAGGAATCCCGGGGGGTGCAAAGCTTGCTCGGGTCGCAAGGGTCGCTAAGTTCGCGAGGTTCGCGAGGTTCGTGCGGTTCGTGCGGTTCGTGCGGTTCGTGCGGTTCGTGCGGTTCGCAGCGTGCGCTGCGAAGCGCGAGCTGTTCCGTGTTGCCGCATGCGTTGCTGGTACGGGCAGCGCCATGGTGTTCTGTCCGGCGCTGGCGCATGCCTGGGTGACTGACGCCGATACCATCGTCGAGCGCGGCCGGCCGACCACCACGCTGGATATCGACAATGATTCAATACCGTTTCGCCGGCATGACGGCCTCTATACCAGCGGCATACGTGTTGGCCGCAGTTACCGGCTGCGCGAGGCGGGCGGCTGGCGCTCGCTGGGCTGGCGCTTCGGGCAGCAGTTGTACACCGCGCGCCATGTGACCACGCCGCCGGCTTTGCTGGGGCCGCTGGATCGTCCGTATGCGGGCTGGTTGTATGGCGGCGCCAGCTACCGCATCGAAGCGGATGACGGCAGCGAACTGGCCTGGGGGCTGGACCTCGGCTGCCTCGGTCCCTGTGCCGGCGGCGAGCCGACGCAGAAATGGTTGCATCGCTGGCTGGACCAACCGCGCCCGCTGGGCTGGCGCACGCAACTGGCGAACGAAGCCGGGCTGGTTGCGCACTTCGGCGCGCGCGCGCCCGCATGGCGGCTGGCGCCGGGCACCGAATTGCGGCCGGGACTGGCGCTGCGGGCCGGCAATATCTTCACCGACCTGATGCTGGATGCGACGCTGCGCAGCGGCCGCTTGCGCGCGCCAGCCGGCGAAGCGATCGCTTTCGGCTTCGTGCGCGCCGGCGTACGCGCGGTCGCCTATGACGCAACGCTGCAGGGCGGCTTGTTCAGCAATGATCCGGGACGCACCGTGCGACCGCGGCGTGCCACCGGCGAACTTGAAGCCGGGCTGCAATGGCAACAGGCGGCATGGTCGGTGCGGCTGTCGCTGGTCGGGCGCAGCAATGAAATAGCGGGACTGACGGAAGCGCAGGGGCGCGAGTCTTTCGTGCGGCTGTCCATCAGTTATTCGCCATGAACTGGGTTGGGAGGTGACGCAGCGTTTCACGATGGCGGCTTGGCAAACGGTAAACATCAAATCGGCCGGAGGCGGATGGTTCTGTGCGGTATAATTCGAATTTCACGCTAGTGCCTCACCGGCCTATCTGCAGTGATGATTTCTTTTAGTTCATTTTTTTCTACCACTAAGTCTGTCAACTTTTTTTCAAACAATACTT
>JACCDN010619009.1_pt1 | contig 26463 bp, 25 predicted proteins | sample 7441691 | NCBI WGS metagenome assembly JACCDN01 (sample SAMN15323439, study PRJNA562643) | freshwater metagenome | isolation source: river surface water | place: USA:Blue River Watershed | collected 2017-08-16 | reverse complement strand
TAACACCTCAAGCTAGCGCGTCTGCCAATTCCGCCACCCGGACTGAGTGATAGGAAAGGATAGCAATTGGGTGCAAGAATAGCGAAATGAGTACAACACACACTGAACTTGAACTAGAAGCTATCCGTATCTGTCAGGAGTTAATTCGAATTCCGAGCGTTAACTTTGGTGATGGAAAAGGGGATGAAAAGGCGGTAGCCGAGTACGTTGCACAGTTGTTGTCTGAAGTTGGAATAGAGCCAACTATTTACGAGTCTGCACCAGGTCGTTGCAATGTGATTGCACGCATTAAAGGAAGCAATCCAGCTCGTCCAGGTTTAGTTGTTCACGGACACATCGATGTTGTTCCGGTAAACGCCGAAGATTGGTCAGTTGACCCATTTGGAGCAGAGATCAAAGATGGATACATCTGGGGTCGAGGCGCAGTTGACATGAAAAACATGGATGCGATGATCCTTGCAACTGTTCGGGACTGGGCACGCACTGGTTATGTTCCAGAGCGTGACATTGTTTTGGCGTTCTTTGCGGATGAAGAAGCTGGAAGTGTGTACGGCTCTCACTTTATGGTTAAGGAACATCCAGAGGTTTTTGCTGGTTGCACCGAAGCGGTCTCTGAAGTTGGAGGTTTCTCGGTAACGGTTTCAGGTGGAAAACGTTTGTACCTCATTGAAACCGCTGAAAAGGGAATCCATTGGATGCGACTAACAGCTGAGGGTCGCGCTGGTCATGGTTCGATGATGAATGATGACAATGCAATCACACGATTGTCAGAAGCTGTTGCAAAGATTGGTCGCTTCGAATGGCCACAGCGTTATAGCAAGACGGTAAAAGCATTTTTTAAGCGAATCGCTGAAGAAACAGGAAAGCCGTATAACGAGGAAGACTTACGTCCTCTACTAAAGGAAATTGGTTTTGCATCGACAATGATTGGTGCCACCTTGCAAAACACCGCTAATCCAACGATGTTGGAGGCCGGTTATAAGGCCAATGTTATTCCTGGTTCTGCAAGTGCAACTGTAGACGGACGTTTCATCCCAGGCTTCGAGGATGAACTCAACGAAACAATCAAGTCCCTGATCGGCGAGAACATCACCGTGGAAACAATCACTCGAGACAAGGCTTTGGAGGTTCCATTTGAGGGAGACCTCGTCGAAGCAATGTGTAACGCACTCATTAAGGAAGACTCTGTTGCTATTCCAGTTCCTTATGTTATGAGTGGCGGTACGGATAACAAGGCATTGGCTGATCTAGGAATCATTGGTTACGGATTCTCGCCTTTGAAATTAGATGCAGACTTTAACTTTATGGCGATGTTCCATGGAGTAGATGAACGTGTGCCAGTAGAGGGTCTTACCTTTGGTACTCGCGTCTTAAAAGATTTTCTAGAAAACGCCTAAAGACTAATTTCATCTAACGCTGTACGAACTATGTCGGGCAGCGAGATTTCTTCACTCTTTAGGACTCCGCGTAGTTGCGCACCTGTTCGCGCTCCAATTAAAGATGTTGTAACTCCCGGTGCATCGCGGACCCAGGCAAGTGCAACTTCAAGCGGAGAGAAACCGAGACCTTCAGCAGCAACAGCAACAGCTTCTACGATCTTTGTCGAACGTGAATCAAGGTAAGGCTCGATATGTTTGGCAAAGTGGGGCGCTGCTCCGCGAGAGTCGCTAGGGATGCCTTTTCGATACTTACCTGTCAACACACCTCGAGCTAACGGTGCCCACGCAAGAAAACCCAAACCACATTCAACTGCAGCATCAATTAATTCGTACTCGGCACTGCGATTCAATAATGAGTATTCGCTCTGAACAGTAGTCAAAGGGGCTTTCATCGAATTGGATTGTTGCTTTGTTGCCGCTCTTGCAAGCTGCCAACCGCTGTAATTGCTGATGCCAACATAACGTGCCCGACCCGTCGTATAGGCGTAATCCAGCGCAGACAATGTGTCATCGAGAGGAGTCATCTCATCCCAGTTGTGAATCTGCCAAATATCAACAAAATCTGTACCCAACCGATTGAGAGATCGATCTAATTCGGCGATCAATGAATGGCGTGATGCATCGATTTTGCGTACTCCATCACTAAAGCTAATTCCAGCCTTAGTTGCGATCACCACTTCATCTCGATTAAAGAGGGTTCCGATGAGACCGCCTATAACTCTTTCGCTATCTCCGTCGCCATATGTTGCTGCGGTATCAATAAAGTTCCCGCCAGCATCTAAGAATGCTCGGCATTGATCGGCTGCCTCAATCTCATCAGTGTCGCGACCCCAGGTCATCGTTCCGAGACCTAAACGGGAGAGCGCTAAACCGCTACTCCCTGCACGTCGCTTTTCCATGGCGTGACCTTAGCAAGGCCAGGTAGCAAAAGCTGCGATAGCCTTTCATTATGCGCTTAGTTTTGATTCGACATGCTCATTCAGAGTCCAACGCCTCTGGGGTGCTTTCTGGACGTATTCCCAATGTCCATTTGTCTGTAAAAGGAATGAAGCAAGCTGAGCAATTGGCGGATCGACTCGGAGCTATCCCTGTCGCCCAAATGCGAATTTCGCCAATGGAGCGTTGTGCAGAGACCATCGATCCATGGTTGAAGAGGTATGGCAATAAATCCAATAGTAATTTCAAACCAACCGTGGATCCCGGTGTCAATGAAGTTGATTACGGGCTCTGGAGCGGAAAGAAACTTTCCTCACTTTCAAGAAAAAGTGAATGGAAAACAGTTCAAGAATCACCCAGTCGAATGTATTTTCCGGATGGTGAAGGTATAGCGGCAATGCAAGCTAGGGCAATGACTACCGTCCACGAACTCGCCCTACTTCCACAGACTAAAGTTGGAATAATCGTGAGCCACGGAGATGTCATTAAATCCATCGTGGCCTCTGCATTAGGAATGCATTTAGACGAATTCCAACGAATCATTATCGATCCTGCTTCAGTGACAATAATTGAATACTCTTCAATAAAGCCTCGTCTTTTGCTACTCAATGACACACGTGGCGTAGTGACCGACTTACTGCTTGCTCCAAAGAGATCCAAGAATCTGATCGGTGGGGGATCTGGTAAGTGAGAAATATCTTTAGGAATCCACAACGTTTCATCGCCGGAACTATTGGTCAACCCGGAGAACGTGCCTTCTACATTCAGGTTCGTCTTGATAACCGTGTAGTGAGTGTCGCGGTAGAAAAATCTCAGGTTCAGGCATTAGCAACTCGTTTGGATTTAATGATTGCCGAAGTCAGAAAATCAAATCCCTTGATAGCTATTGAAACTGTGGCTAAAGATGATGGACCCTTGGATACACCTGTTGATGAGGAGTTTCAGGTTGGAGCAATTTCGTTGGCTTGGGATGAGGAACAACAGTTCATCTCTCTAGAACTCTATGAACTCGAGGATGATGAAGAGGATTCCGAAGGCGGGGTTCTGGAAGTAAACATCTCGTTGGGAATGGGCATTGCTTTTGCTGCTCGTTCCAAAGCTTTGGTCAATGCAGGCCGCTTGCCTTGTCCATTCTGCGGGATCCCAATCGATCCACGAGGGCACTTATGTCCGAGGGCAAATGGCTACCGTCGATAAGCACACCGTGCTTAACCAAGGCGTACTAAGGGTTACTGGTCGCTTAGTTGATGCATCGAACGCAACTTTGTACGCCACTTCAACTTTGGATTCTGAAGAAATGGTGTGCATCTACAAACCGATTGCCGGCGAACGGCCATTATGGGATTTTGCTGATGGTTCCTTGGCTCACCGTGAATATGCTGCCTACCTAGTCAGTGAAGCTCTCGGGTTCCATATTGTTCCACTGACTATTTTGCGAGATGGTCCATATGGGTTGGGGATGGTTCAGGAGTGGATCACTCTCAATGAAGAGATTGAATTAGCAAACTTTTTTTCGACCAATAATCCTCGACTACGCTCGATGGCGCTCTTCGATGCGATTGTAAATAACACAGATAGAAAAATAGGACATCTTCTGCCCGTCAATGAGGATGAAGTTTATGGTTGTGATCACGGTGTAACTTTCCATGTTGATGACAAGTTAAGAACAGTTTTGTGGCAATGGGCTGATGATTCCTTAACCGATTCTGAAATGGAACTATTGCGCAGAGCTGAACTCCTTTTAAATAATGATTTAGCAAAGCAACTAGAACCTTTGCTGACAAAGGCTGAAATCGATGCAACCCTGATGCGAGTTGAACGGCTGTTGTCTGAAGGTCGATTCCCATTGCCAAATCCGGATTGGCCAGCGATTCCTTGGCCTACTTTCTAAGTTACCCCTACGATTAGCTCATGAGATCTTGGTCTGAAGTAGCGGTCCCTGGGATAAGTGGATCAAGGCACCTTCCACCATTGTTCTTGTCAGACACCGCGACATCTGCGAAGAAAAAGATCGAGCAAAAAAGGCTCTATCGAATGTATGTCTGCGGAATTACGCCTTACGACGCAACCCATCTTGGGCACGCGGCAACCTACTTAACCTTTGATTTAATTAATCGATACCTACGAGCCACCGGTGCCGAGGTTAATTACGTTCAAAACATTACCGATATTGATGATCCGTTGTTGGAACGCGCCAACCGAGATGGCGTAGATTGGAAAGATCTCGCGCATCAGCAAATCGATCTCTTCCGAAGCGACATGGAGAATTTAAGAGTAATTCCACCAGCACATTACATAGGGGCGGTCGATGCAATTCCTTTAGTTGTCGATGCAATAAAGGAACTCTCATCCCTCTCAACAATTTATCAGGTTGACTTAGATCAGTATTTTTCTGTTCGTGCTGATGATCGTTTTGGTTCTCGCTCACATCTTTCTCAGGAAGAGATGGTTTCAATCTTTTCCCAACGCGGGGGAGATCCGACTCGAGCAGGAAAGAAAGATCCACTTGATTGTTTGGTCTGGATGTCACAAAGACCCAATGAACCAGGTTGGGAATCTGCAATTGGATTAGGTAGACCGGGCTGGCATATTGAATGCACCGCTATCGCACTTAAGTATCTCGATCCTTCAGATTTAGATTCGACTCTTATAGATATTCAAGGTGGCGGAAGCGACCTAATTTTTCCTCACCACGAAATGTGCGCCGCGCAGGCACATGTATTGACCGGCAAGGAGCTCGCCGCTTCGTACGTACACACCGGAATGATTGGCCTAGATGGCGAAAAGATGAGTAAGAGCAAGGGCAACCTTGTCTTTGTTTCTCGACTAGTTGCTTCCGGTACCGATCCGATGGCTATTCGTTGGGCACTTATGTCAGATCACTACCGAACAGATCGCATGTGGAGTGATTCTCTTTTGCTTGAAGCAGAAGCGCAATGGGAATCACTCAAAAAAGCAGTTGATTCAGAGCAATGTGCGCCGACCGAATCGGTAATTGATGGATTGATTAAAGCGCTAAGTGATGATCTTGAAACCCCTAAAGTACTTTCCATTCTTAATCAATGGAGCGCCGAAACTTTGTCAGGCAAAACGGGCGGTTCATCTGTTGATCTACGAGAGGTTTTGGATGCGCTGTTAGGGTTTAAGTTCTAATCCTCTTTTTGTCGACGTAGATAACGCTCAAACTCTTTGGCAATACTGTCTCCAGAAACTTCAGGAAGTTCAGCCGCATCTTTGCTCTCTTCCAGCGCCTTTACATACTCTGCTACCTCTGAATCCTCAGACGCCAGTTCATCAACCTCTTTTTCCCAGGCATCAGAACGCTCTGGCAGATCCGATAGCGGAATAGAAATATCGAGGAACTCCTCCAAGGTATTGATCAGCGCCAAGGTTGCTTTCGGTGAGGGAGAAGAGGCTGCGTAATGAGGAACCGCAGCCCATAGAGATATCGCATCGATTCCGCGACGCATACATGAATCCTGAATAATTCCCAAAATTCCAGTAGGTCCTTCATATTTAGAAACGGAGACACCAAGTCGATCTGCGATCGCTGGATGTGCACCTGTTCCCGTAACAGTAATCGGCCGAGAGTGAGGCGTGTCGGCAAGTAAAGAACCAAGTGTTACAACGAGAGAGACTTCACAATCATCAGCAATATCCAGTAAGTCAGAGGTAAAGCTTTTCCATCTCATAGACGGTTCGACTCCGGTTACGATTACTAGATCACGATTCATTGAAGGAACTGCAAGGCCAAAAACCTGCGTAGTTGGCCAAGTAATACTTCTAATCTGAGAATCATCAATTGAAACTTGTGGTCGATTGACTTGAAAGTCATAAAAATCTTCAGACTCAACCTCGGCGATTAATTCGGGTAGAACATCATCCCTTTTATCCTTCCAACCGGAAAGAAGGTGTTCAACCGCTCCAGAGGCGGCCTCGGCAGCATCATTCCAGCCAGAAAAGGCCACAATCATGACTGGCTTGCGTAGAAGGGGAATTTGATGAATCTCCATGAATGCAACCTTAAGGTAACCTTCGACAAATGAGTACTCCATCTATTGAACCTGGGTTGCTACGGAAAACCCTTGCTCAAAGGGTCGTCGTGGCGGATGGAGCTATGGGAACAATGCTGCAAGCGGCAAATCCCACCCTTGAAGATTTTCAAAATCATGAAGGCTGCAATGAGATTCTCAACGTTAGTCGTCCAGACATCGTTCGCTCAGTTCACGATGAGTACTTGTCTGCTGGGGTCGATGCGGTAGAGACCAATACCTTTGGTGCTAATTGGTCCAATCTTGCAGATTACGGAATTGAAGATCGAATCTACGAATTGGCGTACGCCGGCGGAAAGATTGCGCGCGAAGCGGCAGACTCATTTTCAACACCAGATAAACCACGATTTGTACTTGGATCTCTCGGGCCAGGAACCAAACTGCCAAGCTTGGGTCACACGACATATGAGAATTTAAAGGGTGCGTATTACACAGCTGCAAAAGGTTTGTCAGATTCGGGTTGCGACGCGCTACTGGTCGAAACTTCGCAAGATTTGTTGCAAGTAAAGGCTGCGGTTAATGGTTGTCGCCAGGCGATTAAGGAATCAAATAGGGACATCGTGTTGATTGCTCAAGTTACCGTTGAAACGACTGGAACCATGTTGCTCGGATCAGAAATTGGAGCCGCCCTCAACACCTTAGAGCCAATGGGGATCGATTTAATCGGACTTAACTGCGCAACAGGTCCAACAGAAATGTCAGAGCACCTGAGATATCTCAGTAAGAACGCAAAGATTTCTATTTCAGTTATGCCTAACGCAGGACTGCCTGTTCTAGGCGCGAACGGAGCTTCTTACCCATTAGGCCCTGATGAATTGGCAACCGCTCTTGATGGTTTCATTGATGAATACGGCATTTCCCTGGTCGGAGGATGTTGTGGAACTACGCCCGCTCATCTTTCTGCAGTTGTTAAGAAAGTAAGTGGTAAAAAGATCCACGCTAGAACTCCTGATCTCGATCCAGGAGCATCCTCTCTGTATCAGTACGTTCCGTTTAGACAGGATAAGACTTACTTAGCCATTGGTGAGAGAACCAACGCAAATGGGTCACGTGCATTTAGAGATGCCTTGTTGGCTGAGGATTGGGAGAAGTGTGTTGAGATAGCACGCGATCAAATTCGCGACGGTGCACATATGCTCGATCTTTCCGTCGACTACGTTGGTCGCGATGGTGCGGCAGATATGAGACAACTTGCATCTCGATTTGCAACATCAAGTACTTTGCCAATTGTCTTGGATTCAACGGAACCTGCAGTCCTCAAGGCTGGACTTGAACATTTAGGTGGTCGTTGCGTCATCAACTCAGTTAACTACGAGGATGGAGATGGCCCAACATCTCGATTCGCGAAGATAATGCCTCTAGTAAAAGAACATGGAGCAAGTGTTGTCGCTCTGACCATCGATGAAGAAGGTCAGGCAAGAGATTGCGAGTGGAAACTTCGCGTAGCAAGAAGGCTTATCAAGGATTTGCATGACAACTGGGGTATGAATGTCGGCGATATTCTGATTGATTGCCTTACCTTTCCAATTGCAACTGGACAAGAGGAAACCCGTAAGGATGGCATAGAAACAATTAATGCGATCCGACAACTCAAAGCGGAGTTTCCAGATGTTCAAACAACTCTGGGTGTCAGCAATGTTTCTTTTGGTCTGAATGCTGCTGCGCGCGTGGTCCTCAACTCTGTTTTCTTGCATGAATGTGTTCAGGCAGGCTTGGATTCTGCGATTGTCCATCCATCGAAAATCACACCCATGGCACGTATTGATGAACGTCAACGACAAGTCGCCTTGGATCTGATCTACGATCGTCGCACCTTTGATGGCGAGGAATGTACGTATGACCCGCTGCAAGAGTTCTTGCAACTATTTGATGGTGTCGAGTTAGCGACAAGCAAGAATGCTCGAGCAGAAGCTCTTGCCGCACTTCCACTATTTGATCGTCTACAACGACGAATCATCGATGGCGAAAAGGTGGGACTTGAGGATGATTTAAAGGAAGCCATGGCCACCGGCACGCCACCTTTGGAAATCATTAATAGCCATCTTCTTGAAGGTATGAAGATTGTGGGAGAGCTCTTCGGTAAGGGCGAGATGCAACTTCCATTCGTTTTACAGAGTGCTGAGGTAATGAAAACGGCGGTTGCAATTCTCGAGCCGTTCATGGAAAAGACGGGTGATGAAGGCCGCGGCACGATGTTGCTAGCAACCGTGAAAGGCGATGTTCATGACATCGGAAAGAACCTTGTCGACATCATTCTTACCAACAATGGATACCGCGTTGTAAACATAGGTATAAAGCAAACGATTAATCAGATTATTGACGGAGCTATCGAATCAAATGCGGATGCAATTGGTATGAGCGGCCTTCTGGTGAAATCAACGGTGATCATGAAAGAAAATCTTCAGGAGATTACTGCGCGTGGACTAGATCAAAAGTGGCCAATTGTTCTGGGCGGAGCGGCATTAACCCGTGCTTACGTGGAGCAAGATTTGGCATCAATGTTCCCTGGCGAAGTTCGTTACGCACGTGATGCTTTTGAAGGTCTTCGACTCATGGATTCAATCATGGCGGTGAAGAGGGGAGAACCGGGTGCAACCCTTCCAGCTCTACGTGAACGTAAGGTTGCAAATACAAGAACCAAAATTGAAGATCAACCGATTGATACCTCGCGAAGTGATGTAGCCGTTGATGTAGATATTCCTACACCGCCTTTCTTTGGTTCTCGAGTAGTTAAAGGTATTCAGCTCAGTGATTATGCAGGCATGTTGGATGAGCGCGCCTTGTTTGTTGGACAGTGGGGATTAAAGGGTAACCGTGGCGAGTATGAAAATATGGTTGAGAGCGAAGGCCGTCCTCGTCTGCGATCCTTGCTCAATGAGGTCCAGGCAAATGGTTGGCTTAATGCGGCGGTCGTTTACGGGTATTTTCCTTGCTACAGCGAAGGAAATGATTTAGTAATTCTGCATCACGAAGGTGATAACAAGGGCAAGGAACGAACACGGTTTACCTTCCCGCGCCAAACTCGGGACCGACGTCTTTGCATAAGTGATTTCTTCGCATCAAAAGAGTCTGGCAAAACAGATGTTGTTGCTTTTCATGTCGTAACGATGGGATCTACCGTCAGTGATGCAGCCGCAAAGCTCTTTGCCGCTAATAATTATCGCGAATATCTAGAGTTACATGGGTTGTCAGTACAACTCACCGAAAGCCTTGCTGAACATTGGCATGCACGCGTACGTGAGGAACTATCAGTCAAGTCGGATGATTCATCAGATCTGCAAGGTATCTTGGATCAGGGTTACCGTGGCTCACGTTATTCATTTGGTTACCCAGCTTGCCCAGATCTAGAACAGCAGGTTCAGTTGTGCGAGCTTCTGGATCCATCGCGAATTGGTGTCGAGCTTTCTGAGGAATTCCAGCTTCATCCAGAGCAAACAACATCGGCGATTATTGTTCATCACCCTGAGGCGAAGTATTTCAACGCAAATTAATGGCTAACTCCTTTTTCGACGCTGTCTTTTTCGATATGGATGGCCTCATGGTTGATTCTGAACCTCAATGGTTTTTATCTGAGATCGAAGTAACTCAACCTTTTGGATATACCTGGCTTGAATCCGATCAGATTGCCTGTCTCGGTGGTCCGTTGTCTCGTGTAGGTCAATATATGTATGACAAGTGCGGTCGCGTTGAAACTCCCGAGTTCTTTACTCAAACCTTGATCCGTGTACAAGCAGAGAAAATGCGTGGAAACACGCCCACTATGCCCGGAGCTGTTGAGCTTGTTCGCAATCTTCAATCAAATGGGGTGAAAACCGCCTTGGTATCGGCCAGTCCACGCAATATCGTGGATGCCGTATTAGACAACCTGGGCCATGATTTATTTCCATTTTCTATCAGTTCAGATGATGTGCAACGAACCAAACCTGAACCTGATTGCTACCTGAAAGCAGCAAATATCAGCGAATCAAATATTTCCAATTGTCTGATTTTTGAGGATTCTTTGACAGGAATGAAAGCTGCAACATCCAGTGGGGCATTTTTGATTGCAGTTCCACACTTAGTGCAGATTGTAGAAGCCGAAAAGATTAGAGTAATTAAAAGCCTTGAGCAGTTGAACTTTGAAAAGTTGCAGCAGCTACATCACAACTTCGCATCTCCAATTTAACTGTTATGAGCAGGACAGATTGATTTGAAATAACACCAATCGCAAAGCCGCGAGGGCTTAGGAGGCCAATACTCTTTCTCGATCGAAATGAAAATATCTTGTGCAACCCTTTTGAGAACCTTTTCTGCAGATTCAATATCTGACATCTTCGGATTGCTCTTGACGATTCGTCCGTCACCCAAATAGATCAATTGCAATAAGCGGGGGAGCACACCTGTGTTTTTCCAGTACAACAATGCGTACACCCGTAATTGAAAGAGCGCCTTCTCTTCCCAACCTGGTTTGGGTGATTTACCAGTCTTGTAGTCAACGATCCGAACTTCTCCGGTGGGCGCGATGTCCAATCTATCAACGTAGCCATGGAGATACACATCTGTATCAAAATCATTTTCCAGATGCATTTCGCGATGCGTTGCTTCAAATGTTGTTGGATTTTCCAAAGTGAAATAAGTGGCTAAAAGCGCGGAAGCGCGATCGAGCCATTCTTTTTCATTTGTCACCATCTCCATCAGGGCCGGATTGCTCTCAAGTTGCGCTGCCCAACGAGATGGCAGGAGATCTATAGCTGTTTGCGGGGTTCGCTCTTGGCTTGGAAATTCAAAGAGATCTTGCAAAACCGTGTGAACTAGGGTGCCTCTTTCAGCATCAAACGATGGTGGCTCAGGAAGTTTGTCTATCTTGCGATACTTGTAGAGTTGAGGACAGTTCTCATACTCACTGACCGCACTTGGCGATAAACGTAGATTCTTCTCATCACTCACCTGGCTGAAGATACTCGTACTTTCAATCGAATTTTCGCCTAAGATGCTCCCGTGTCTAATCTTGGGTATTTCGGAGCCGGCGATCGCATTCAACTGACCGATCCAAAGGGGAAGCTTTATAGCTTCACAATCACACCTGGCAAGGAATGGCATACCCACAAAGGTTGGATAACTCATGATGAACTCATCGGGATGCCTGAAGGCTCAGTTGTCAGCACAACAGCTGGATTAAAATTCACAGCATTCAAACCACTGCTCGCAGATTACGTTTTAACAATGCCTCGCGGCGCAACGATTGTGTATCCAAAGGATGCCGCGATGATCATTGGTGTAGCCGATATCTATCCAGGCGCGCGAGTTCTCGAAGCTGGTGTTGGTAGCGGTGCGCTAACAATTTCACTGCTGCGTGCAGCCGGTCCCACTGGAAAGGTTCACTCCGTAGAACGTCGGGCCGATTTTGCAGATAATGCGCGATCAAATGTGAATGCATACTTTGAAGGAGAACCAGAAAACTGGTCGCTCATTGTTGGCGATCTTCAGGATCAAAACTTTGATTCAGAGTTCGACCGTGTTGTTTTGGACATGTTGGCACCATGGGAATGCGTTGATATTGCCGCACGTGCATTACGCCCCGGGGGAGTCTTCCTTTCTTACGTTGCAACAACGACCCAGTTATCGGCTACCGCTGAGGCGCTGAAAGAAGATGGACGCTTCACCGAGCCTGAAAGTTCTGAAACTATGGTTCGCGGTTGGCACCACGAAGGTTTAGCTGTTCGTCCTCAACAGCGAATGATTGGACACACGGGGTTCCTGATTCAAAGCCGCAGAATGGCCCCTGGCGTAGAGGTCTTGGCTCGACGCCGTCGTCCAGCGAAAGGTGCATACGGTGTCTCGGAAGATTGAAAGATTAATCAATCTAACAATCGCACTTTTAGCAACAAAGAGATACTTAACTAAATCTGAAATATTCAAAACCGTTGAAGGTTACGAAGGTAGCGCTGAAACAAAAGAGCGCATGTTTGAACGAGATAAAGATGATCTGCGTTCGCTTGGTATAGAAATTGAAGTAGGAAGATTCGATCCGCTTTTCAACGATGAAGCCGGGTATCGAATCAAACAAGAGAGTTATCGGTTAGATCTCGGTCAAATTACTCCTGTAGAAGTTTCACTTCTTTCCCTTGCTGCAGAAGCATGGCAGGAGGCTTCCTTCGGAGATGTCGCTCAAAAGGCTCTGCTTAAACTGCGTTCGATAGGCATTCCTGGTGATGAGTTAATGATGCCGAGTACCGTCAATAAGTTAAGTGACGGTGGGCAAGATATTGCGCTGATAAGCAAAGCTATATCACTTCATCAAATAATGAATTTTGATTACCTCGATGCTGAAATGTCGGCTAATTCCAGAAGTATCGTTCCTATTTCTTTGTCTACTCGTTCAGGCTTTTGGTATCTAGCTGGGGTTGATCAAGATGTTGAGGAGATCCGTACATTCCGCCTTGACCGAATCGTCGGAGATATCACGGTAAGTGTTGCCCCTGCTGAGTTCGAGGTACCACCAGGATTTAACTCTAAGGAATCAGTTTCAAGTATTAGTCCGCAAGGCTTCGCAATTATCGATGTACGCAGAGGTAAAGGTTCAGCATTGCGCGCATTAGCATCATCGGTTCAATCACTCGGTGAGTGGGATCAGTTAAAGATCCCGATTTTCAATCTCGATTCCCTCAGCTCCCTAGTTTTATGGCATGGTTTGGATGCAATAGTGAAAGAACCTGTTGCTTTGCAAAATGTAGTAATTGATCACCTGGAAGCCTTGGTGAGAAATCATGGCTAAGAAGTTCTCCGCTCCATTGGAGCGCACAGCTCGACTCTTGGATCTCGTTCCCTATATCAATGCGCATCAAGGCATCTCATTAAAGGAACTCTCACAGGTTTTCGAAGTTACTCAGTCGCAGATGATTAATGATTTGACGACCTTATGGATGTGCGGCCTACCTGGATATACACCTCTTGAATTGATGGATCTGGACTTTGAAACCGGATACGTCACCATCAATAACGCTGAAACACTCTCTAAGCCACGTTCGATCACCTTTGATGAAGGCGTTGCTCTGGTCCTTGGTTTAGACCTAGTCCGTTCATCGATCAACCCTCAGCGTAACGATTTATTGCAAAGCATCGATTCACTTTCAGAACGTTTATCGAGTTTAATCAATATGCCAACGACGCTGTCAGCTAGGAGTGTCGTTAATGGTGAAGTTTCTAGCGCGTTGAACGAGGCTATTAAAATTCAATGTGGACTAGAGATTGTTTATCACTCGCTATATCGAGACGAAGTTACAACTCGACAGATACGTCCCATAGAAATAATTGATAATGAAGGTCATATTTACCTCAGCGCTTATTGCTATTCAGCGTTGGACTTTAGGCAGTTCCGATTAGATCGAATTCAAAGTGCGACAGCGATCGATGTTGCAAAGGATTTACCAGTATCCACCGGTAGCGCTGATGTCATCAAATCTGTAATAAAGGTAATTGAACCTAATCGCGACTTTGTCGAACGTTTTAAATTGAATCACGTGTCGGCTGGGATGGAATTCGAATTCGATTCATACTCCCACCAATGGTTGCAAAGATCTGTACTAGCTTCGGGCAAAGGGGCGGCTTTGCTATCGCCCCCAGAAATTCGTGATTCCATAGCGGAGTTGGCTCAATCGATGCTGGATCGTTACAAACCACAGTAAATCTGCCTATTGATTTCAGGCTCTCTGGTGTAATGTAGGCAAAAATATCAGCCAAGGAGTGAATGTTATGAATCTAGGTCCAAGAGAGATCGTAATTCTTTTGATCGTTGTCCTCGTACTTTTTGGTGCTAAGCGCCTTCCAGATTCAGCTCGATCACTTGGTCGCTCGATGCGAATCTTCAAGAGTGAAATGAAGGAAATGAAGGCTGATGACGCCGTAATCGAAGAAGACGGCAAAACAGAAAAGTAAATTTATGGCATCTGCAAGCGAAGCGAGGATGCCCTTACTCGACCACTTACGAGAGTTACGCCAAAGAGTCCTTCGATCTGCGATCGCGGTTCTCTTAGCTTTTGGTGGCGGGTGGTACTTCTACAACCCAATTATCTCGACTCTCGCAAAACCTGTCTGCGACCTTAAGGCTGCACAAGAATCAGGAGCGGCAAGTTGCGGAGCGTTATACATCAGCGGTGTTTTGGGTCCACTAGATCTACAAATTAAAGTTGCTTTGTTAACCGGTGTAATAGTCTCTGCGCCTTTTTGGCTCTACCAACTCTGGGCGTTTATTGCGCCAGCTCTGCATCGGAAAGAAAAGCGGACAAGCATTCTCTTCGTTGCATCTGCAACGCCTTTCTTCGCGATGGGTGCGACCTTGGGTTACCTCATTCTTCCAGTAGCTATCAAAGCGTTGTTTGGCTTCACTCCTAATGCAATTAGCAACTTGGTGCGATTTGATGATTATTTAGATTTTGTTCTTCGCTTGATTCTCTTTGTTGGTTTAGCCTTCGAGTTGCCAATTTTTCTTTTAACCTTCAATCTCATTGGTTTTCTCCGCGGTAAGACGATACTTAGACCTTGGCGTATATGGATATTTACGATCTTCTTCTTTGTGGCGGCATTGTCGCCAACCGCCGATCCTCTGAGCATGGTGCTGCTCTCTGCTCCACTCATTCTTTTCTACTTCATGGCTGGAACAATCGCTGTTTTTGTAGATAAACGCCGGGATAAAAAACTGGAAATGGTCGAAACCGCCAGTATGTCGATTGACGCACCAACCTCAATTAAGGAATAGCCGATAGGGTCATCCCATGTGGGCTTTAGTAATCAATCCTGTCTCCGGACAGGGTAAAGGCACCTCAGTTGGTAGATATGTTGCAGGTTGGCTTTCGCAACGAAAAGTCCCATACACGATCGTTACCGGAAACTCATCAGTTGCCCTCACCGATCATTTAAGTTCATTTATTCAAAAGAATCCCACATGCGAAGGAGTTATCGCAGTGGGTGGAGATGGGTTACTTCACATTATTTTGCAGAAGGTCGTTCCCGCTCAGATTCCATTCGCGATTGTTCCTGCGGGGACCGGTAATGACTTTGTAAGAACTCTTGGGTGGGATCTCGAAGATCTCGATCGACAATTACACGCTATAACTACAACAGAACCAACTGCCATAGATCTTGGATTGGTAGATGGCGAATGGTTTGGAGCGATTCTTTCCACAGGTTTTGATTCTGTTGTCAATGAGAAGGCAAATACGCTTAGCTGGCCAAAAGGTCCCATGAAGTACAACGCAGCGATGGCCATTGAACTTCCACGCTTCAAGCCCCGTCATTACGAAATCACTCTGGATGATCGAACGATCTCCACTGAAGCGATGTTAATCGCGGTTGCTAATGGGCGTTCTTATGGTGGGGGAATGTTGGTTTGCCCCAATGCAAATATCGCCGATGGTCTCTTTGATGTCATGGTTTTACATCCAATTTCAAAGATTGAATTTCTCAAGGTATTTCCAAGCGTCTTTGCCGGCACACATGTCTCACACCCTGCGGTAGAAATCGTGCGTAGTCGAACAGTCAAGATCGAATCAAAAGCCGTTGCATATGCCGATGGTGAACGCATTGGACAATTACCAGTGTCTGCAGAATGTATTCAGGGCGCGATAAAGAGCTGGGTGGCATGACAACGCCCGCGGAACGTTACGCCGCAGCCAAGCTCAGAGGACAGCATCCAGTCACAACTGAATTTCTCTTGACCTTTGATTTTGAGTTTGATCCTTTCCAGATCACCGCTTGCCACGCTGTTGAGGACGGAAAAGGTGTTCTAGTAGCTGCGCCGACAGGTGCCGGTAAGACAGTAGTTGGAGAATTCGCCGCATACTTTGCATTACAAGCAGGTAAGAAGTGTTTCTACACAACACCGATCAAAGCACTCTCAAATCAAAAGTACTCAGAGTTCGTGGCTAAATTTGGTGAAGATCGAGTGGGATTGCTCACCGGAGACACCAGTATCAATGGCGAAGCAGATATCTTGGTGATGACTACCGAGGTACTGCGAAATATGTTGTACGCGGGATCAAATACTTTAACCAACCTTGGTTGCGTGGTCATGGATGAGGTCCATTACCTAGCGGACAAGTTTCGTGGCGCGGTTTGGGAAGAGGTTCTGATTCACCTTATGGAAAGTGTGCAGGTGATTTCGCTATCTGCAACCGTTTCCAACGCAGAAGAGTTTGGTGAATGGCTGGGGGAAGTACGTGGCGAGACTGAAGTCATCGTCAGTGAAATTCGTCCAATTCCTTTGTATCAACATGTTTTAATCGGTAACCGCTTGATGGATCTATTTGAACAACCTGGCAAAATTAACCCTGAAATTTTGCAACGCGAAAGAGAAGCAATTCGACGATCGGCTTTGGGACGCAACCGAAGAGGGAGATTCGCTGAGCCTTCGGATCGAATGAGTCGAGCGGAAATCATCGAAAAACTTCAGCGAGAAAATCTACTGCCTGCGATCACCTTCATCTTTTCAAGGGTTGGTTGCGATGCGGCGGTGAAGCAATGTCTTCACGCTGGGCTTCGTCTCACATCACCCGAAGAACGGGTAGAGATTCGCCAAACGGCGCTTCGCTACACGCAAAATATTGCTGAAGAGGATCTCGAAGTTCTTGGCTTTGAGGAATGGCTCACCGCCTTAGAAAGAGGTATCGCAGCTCACCATGCGGGCTTACTTCCAAGTTTCAAGGGAGCGGTTGAGGATCTCTTCCAGCGCGGCTTAGTGAAAGCGGTATTCGCAACTGAAACTTTAGCCCTCGGTATAAATATGCCGGCTCGAACCGTGGTCTTAGAGAAGTTGATCAAATACAACGGTGAAGCGCACGTTCCCATAACGCCGGGGGAGTACACCCAATTAACTGGGCGAGCTGGTCGACGTGGAATTGATATTGAGGGTAATGCGGTAATTCAATGGTCACCTACTGTTGATTCAGCTTCAGCAGCTGGTTTAGCTTCAACCCGAACGTATCCGCTGCGATCCTCGTTTTCCCCTACCTACAACATGGCGATCAACTTAATATCGCGTTTTGGACGAGAAACGGCGAGACGTTCCCTTGAATCCTCTTTCGCACAGTTTCAAGCCGATCGAGCTGTTGTGGGATTAACTCGTCAGATTAGAAAGAATGAAGCCCTCATTGAAGAGCTCATCAAAGATTCTCAATGTCATCTTGGAGATTTTTCAGAATATGCACGTCTGCGACGCTCCATAAAGGAGGTTGAAGTACTGCTCAGTCGCCGCGATCAACGAAAAACCTTTGACAATAGACAAAGAACTCATTTAGAAGGTGAACTTTCAGATCTTCGCAAAAGTATGAAGTCGCATTCATGCCATGGTTGCGCAGAACGTGAAGATCATGCCCGTTTGGCCGAGCGTGCTGGTCGGTTAACCCGTGAAAATGATGGCTTAACCACTCGTGTCGAAAATCGCACCCATGTGATCGCAAAAACCTTTGATCAAATCTGTCAGGTTCTTGACCATCTTCAATACATTGATGGCGAAAAGCCAACGGTTCAAGGAAAGATTCTCACAAAGATTTACGCCGAGTCTGATTTGTTGCTTACCGAATCTATTCGCAGAGGTCTATTGGATGATCTAAATGCGACGGAGTTCTTATCCGTAGTTTCCTGCATGATCTTTGAATCCCGATCCCAAGAGAATCTGGCCCCCAAGCTTCCTAGCCAAAAGGTTACCTCAACCTTGACCGAGATCATTTCCTTATGGGCAGCCCTAGAGAAAATCGAAAATGATTTCGGTGTGAAGACCCAGCGCGAACCAGATGCTGGCTTCTGCTTCATTTCCTACAAGTGGGCAAGTGGCAACTCCCTCAATAGTGTTCTTAAAGGTAGTGACATGTCAGTAGGAGACTTTGTTAGATCGACTAAGCAATTGGTGGATTTACTGAATCAGATTGGCGGTGCGAGTGAAAAACTTCGTCCAGTCTGTAAGGATGCGGTCAAGCGCATCGACAGGGGAGTGGTGGCTTACTTAATGGGGGATGTATGACTTTAATGCTTCTAGATAGCGCATCTCTTTGGTATCGCGCTTATTACGGAATGCCGGACACGCTTCTTGCTCCAGATGGAACCTCGGTCAATGCAATTCGCGGCTACATCGATATGACTGCACGTCTGATGAATGTTTACAAGCCAGATCGTTTAGTTGCCTGCCTGGATGGAGATTGGCGACCAAGTTGGCGTGTAGATATTTTCCCAGAGTACAAAGCTAACCGGCTAGAAGAAGAGGGAGAAGAGGAAGAGGAACCCGAAACACTCACTCCTCAAATTCCGATTCTGCTCGATTTACTCGATCTCTTTGGGATACCAGTTGTAGGAGTCGATGATTATGAAGCCGATGATGTCATGGCGACTTATGCGGAGATTGAAAAAGGTCCTATTCGAATAGTCACGGGCGATCGTGATCTATTTCAAATGGTAGATGACAAGCGAGATATCAAAGTTGTGTATCTTGCCAAGGGAATATCGCAGCATGATTTAGTCGATATCAAATATGTTGCAGACAAATATTCAATCCCTGGCGATCGTTACGATCTTTTTGCCATGTTTCGCGGGGATCCTTCTGATGGTTTGCCAGGTGTAAAAGGTATCGGTGAAAAAGGTGCCGCGGTAATCGCCAATAACTTTGCAACCGTGGAAGATGCCCTGGCAGCAGCGTTAGAAGCTCACGATGCATTACCGCCAGCACTTGCCAAAAAGATCATCGCTGGCGCTGATTACTTGAAGATTGCACCGAAGCTAGTTCGAGTGGCGCGGGACGCACCACTTCCAAAGGTAGATCTGAAGTTGCCGCAAGCACCTAAGGATCTTTCTGCTATCTACCAATTCAAGGAGCGTTACGCACTAGGCGCGAGCGTTGATCGTTTGATCAGTGCGTTAGGTTGGTAGCTTTACTTCTTTCTGCAGTTTCCGGGGTCCTTCTTTCTGCAGCATTTGAACCAGTGGGGAAGTGGTGGGTAGCACCTATAGCCCTTGCAGCTCACATGTATGCACTGTCAATCTCGCAGCGAAAAGTATTGTCCTCATTTGCATTTGCGCTAACGCTCAATTTAATTGTTCTGCATTGGAGCAGCACCTTTGTTGGTTCGATTCCGTGGCTAATCCTGGCGTTGGGCTTATCGATTCTCTATCTACCGCTAGCCCTAGTTTCCAAGTGGGGGATCTCCGCCTATCCCTTGCTGTACATACTGTTGGAAGAGCTTCGCAATAGATTTCCATTTGGGGGATTTGGGTGGGTTCGCATCGCCTACACCCAAGCAGATTCCCCGTATTCAAAGATTGCAGCGATTGGTGGTGCATCAGCACTTTCTGCATTAACGCTTACAGTCGCCTTGATAATATTTTTTGGTTTTAAAAAGCGGATTTCGCTCATTACCTTCTTGCCATTTCTTTTTCTATTGATTCCTATTCATTTGTCGACAGTTGGCAATGCATCCGTTTTAATGATTCAAGGAAATGTTCCACAAATGGGATTGGATTTTAATTCCAGAGCAATGGCGGTTTTTAAAAATCATTTTGAAAGAACGCAGGATGAAATAGCAAAGGATCCAAATGTCGATTTCATCCTGTGGCCTGAAAACTCGGTGGATGTTGATCCATTCCTTAATGCTGATGTAAAGATGGCGCTTGATTCAATAAAGCAACCTTTAATTATTGGAGCGATCCTCAGCAAAGGGAACAAAAACCTCAATACTTCGATTTTATGGGGCGGTGAGCTGCCAGAAACCTACATAAAACAACATCTGACACCCTTTGGTGAGTACATTCCCTTGAGATCACTGGCCAGAATGGTTTCACCTTTGGTTGATGATGTAGATGACTTTGAGCCAGGTGACATGAGTAAGACATTTTCAATTGGCGATATTAAGGTCGCTCCGGTGATTTGTTATGAACTCATCGATGATGATCTTCTTCATCAAGCCGCCGCAGATTCCAATCTTCTGGCGGTCCAAACCAACAGTGCAACCTTTGGAATGTCTGCCGAAAGTGCGCAGCAATTGTCGATAACGAGGATTAGAGCTATTGAACATGGCCGAAATATCGCTTCGGTTTCTACAACTGGATATTCAGCGATTATCGACTTTTCTGGAACGGTGATTGAACAAACATCCATGGCTACCGCTGAAACAATTCGCGCCGAGATTGGCCTGATCGAGGGGCAAACGCCTCGAGACAAGGCCGGAGATTGGGCGTTGGTAGGTGTATTGGTGGGGTTGTTCCTAATCGCCCGTCGAGCGTATATCTAACGCCGATAAGTTACATTATGTAAAGTAAGAAAGGAATCAGGCAGGGATCACCCCGCATAACCTCTCCTATCGATAATCATCCAAAGGCGTACAGGCGCAGACCAGATTGCGATCACCATGTGCGCCATCAATGCGTGAAACCGGTGGCCAGTACTTCATCCGGGAACCGATTGATTCGCCAGCAACCAAGCCATCGAGAACAACTGGATACCCACCCTTTTCGCGGCTATATCCCCGATTCCAATCGCTTGAGACCACAGAAAGGGCTGTATGAGGCGCATGGCGTAAGGCTGAAGCCTCCACGGTGATCTTTCCATCAATGATCTCTTGAATCTCAGATCTGATGGAGATCATGGCATCGATGAATCGGTGAATTTCAGAGATGTCTTCCGATTCAGTTGGCTCAATCATCAAAGTTCCGGCAACTGGGAAAGACATCGTTGGTGCATGGAAGCCATAATCCATTAAACGCTTTGCAATATCATCAACTGTGACACCTGAATCCTTTGTGATCCCGCGAATATCCAAGATGCACTCGTGAGCAACTCGACCATTAGTACCTGTATATAGAACTGGATATGAATCTTGAAGTCGTGCTGCGATGTAGTTGGCGGACAAGATTGCAACTTGGGTTGAATGAGTTAACCCTGCTCCCCCCAACAAACGAATGTAAGCCCATGAAATTGGCAAAATACTTGCCGAACCAAATGGTGCAGCTGAGATCGGACCAGGTCCGGTAGATGGACCTGCGTTTACATCCATTGGATGGTTTGGCAAGAACGGTGCTAAGTGTGCACGAGCGATAACCGGACCTACACCAGGCCCTCCTCCGCCATGAGGAATCGCAAATGTCTTATGAAGATTGAGGTGCGAAACATCTGCGCCAAACTTACCCGGTTGTGAAACTCCAACCAATGCATTCAAATTAGCGCCATCCACATAAACCTGACCGCCAGCGTTATGAATCAATTCGCAGATCTCTGAAACCGCAGTCTCGAAAACACCATGTGTTGATGGGTAGGTAATCATTAAGGCAGCGAGGGCATCGCCATGCTCTGTGATCTTGGCCTTGATGTCATCAACTGAAACATTTCCGTTGTCATCACAATCGATGACAACCACTTTCATGCCTGCCATAACCGCGGACGCGGCATTAGTTCCATGGGCACTTGAAGGGATTAGACATATGTTTCGAGAATGATCACCGCGTGAATCGTGGTAATTGCGGATCGCTAACAATCCCGCAAACTCCCCCTGGCTGCCGGCATTTGGTTGTAAGGAAACTGCGTCGTATCCAGTGATCGCCACTAACCAATCAGAAAGTTGTTGGATCAATTTACGTGAACCAACAGTTTGATCGGCAGGGGCAAATGGATGAAGGGATGAGAACTCAGGCCAAGTGACCGCCTCCATCTCTGTGACCGAATTGAGTTTCATGGTGCAAGAACCCAGCGGAATCATTGTTCGATCCAACGCTAAATCCTTGTCAGCGAGGTTGCGCAGATAGCGCATCATTCCGGTCTCGCTATGGTTGGTATTAAATACAGGGTGAGTTAAGTACTTACTGGTTCTTGCAAATTGAGCAGGAATCTTCTCCCCTGTCGTATCCGCCAGACCAAGGATCTCTAGTACCTGTTGGAACAACTCTTCAGTTGTCTCTTCATCAAAAGCCACACGGATTTCGGTATCACTTATACGAGCAAAGTTAATTCCCGCTGCGTCGGCTTTCTTATGAATAGCTTCGGCGTCCTTAACAACGATGTGAACAGTATCGAAGACAACATCCTCGCGGTTGCCAGTTGCGGCGTGAAGACGTGCTGCAAAGTTATGAACTCGCTCCGCGATATCTCGCAGACCAGCTGGTCCATGCCACATCGCATAGAAGGCGCTCATGTTGGCAAGCAGAACTTGCGCGGTGCAAATATTTGATGTGGCCTTGTCGCGGCGAATGTGTTGTTCGCGAGTTTGCAGCGCTAAGCGAAATGCGGGTTTACCTGTTGCATCAATGCTTTGTCCGACGAGACGACCTGGCATAGAGCGTTCAAGTCCTTTGCGAACCGCCAAGAAACCAGCATGAGGTCCACCAAATCCCATAGGAACACCAAAACGTTGCGCCGTACCCACCGCAATATCGGCACCCCACTCCCCTGGAGCTTTCAACAATGTTAAAGCCAAAAGATCCGTTGCAGCGATTACCAAAGCATCGCGTGAATGCGCATACTCTGTAAATGTTGTGTAATCAATGACAGTTCCAGTTGTATCTGGATACTGCAGTAACGCACCAAAAAATTCTCCATCGTAACCATCTCGCGCTACATGGCCCGAATCGATTTCGACAACCTTGATACCTAGAGGCTTTGCGCGAGTAACAACAACCGCTTTAGTTTGTGGATGCACATGTTCTTCAATCAGGAACACCGCATCATCACTTAACTTTGAGGCCCTGCGAGCCAATGTCATCGCTTCTGCTGCAGCGGTTCCTTCATCGAGCATCGATGCGTTGGAAATATCTAATGCGGTTAACTCACAAATCATCGTCTGGAAAGCAAATAAGGCTTCTAGGCGACCCTGAGAAATTTCTGGTTGATACGGCGTGTAAGCGGTGTACCACGAAGGGTTTTCCAAAACATTTCGCTTAACTACAGGTGGAACGATTGTTCCGTAATAACCCGTACCGATTAATGAGCGATAGACCTTGTTCTCCGCTGCAATTGAGCGAAGCTCTGCAATAACTTCAACCTCGCTCTTGCCGGAATCTAAAGCCTTTTCAATAACACCGTTGATCGCAATATTTGATGGAACAACATCTGCGATAAAGGAGGTTAAATCTGAATATCCGAGGTGCTTAAGCATCGCCGCTTCATCCGTTGAGGTTGGTCCAATATGACGATCCTCAAATGAACGAGACAAAACGATCCCCTGTCGACAGTTAGTAGCAACTACTACAAGGCACCCATACTACTTACAAGGGTGTTATTACGCGCCTTTAAACCTGCGACGTAAAGAAAGTTCATCGTTACCTTCGCCACCTACAGGTTGACCATTTACTTCACCCTGAAGTACAGATAGAGATCCTTCAACCTCATGCCACACCTTGCCTACTGCGATACCAAATACGCCCTGGCCACCTTGCAGTAAGTCGATGATTTCATCCGGACTTGCACATTCATAAATCGATGCGCCATCACTCATCAAGGTGATGCGCTCCAACTCTGTAACTCCCCTACTGCGCAGGTGATCTACCGCGGTGCGAATATTTTGTAGCGATACACCAGCATCCAATAAACGCTTAACAATCTTTAAAACCAAGATGTCGCGAAAACCATAAAGACGTTGAGTTCCAGAACCACTTGCAGTTCTGATACTTGGCTCAACTAAACCTGTACGTGCCCAATAATCTAATTGACGGTAGCTAATTCCAGCGGCAGAGCAGGCTGTTGCACCTCTGTAGCCGATTTCCATCTCTTCTGGGGACACGGGGAATGCTCATTTCTCTTGGGGAGTGAGATAAATGTAAGGCTAGGAACAAGGGTAAACAATGACCGACACGAATGAAACCTCTACTTGAGGTTGAGGGTTTCTCCCCTTAGCCCGCGAAATCCTCTGGGTTGATTTGATCTAAAAACTCACGGAACTTCTCAACCTCTTGGTTCTCGCCCTCGCCTTGTGGGATCTCTACACCCACCTCGTTGAGTAGCTCCTCCGTCGCCAGAATGTTGCTATGGGTTCTCACCGCTAGAGCGATCGCATCTGAAGGTCGTGCGGTTACCATGAGCGGCTCCCCTGAGCTATCGCGAAGGTTGAGGGTCGAGTAAAAGACTCCATCCTTCAGTTCAGTCAGATGGACCGCGATTAAGGTCGCATCAAAGAGTTCAACAAGGTTCTTCATCAAATCATGGGTCAAGGGACGCGGTGGTTCAACGCCCTGCTGCGCAAAGGCTATGGCGGTGGCTTCAACCGCCCCAACCCAGATCGGCAGGAAACGGGTTCCATCAATCTCCTTGAGGAGAACGATGGGTTGGTTGGATGGCATTTCGACGCGGACGCCGATTACCTCCATAGGGATCAACATAATCTGTAGCTACCGCTTAGGAATTACGAGCGAAGACGATTGAGGCCGCCACGAACAAGTGCGGCATGCAAACGAATTGATAGAGATGCGATCTCCTTTTGAACCTCTTCTGCGCGAGCCTTGGATTCAGCGCTCTTTTGACGTGTCAACGGAGTGATGACCTGCTCAATCAATCCAATCTCGCGATCGGCTGCTGATTTAAATGAACGAAGGTGACGGGCTTCAATTCCAAAGCCACCCATTTCTGTAACAGCCTTCGCAATCGCCAAGGCATCGCCATCGTAATGACGACCTCGCGCTGTGATTAATCCATACCCTTCAAGCTCTACTAACTGATCTTCAGCCAGACCGCTGTTCTTAAGTAGCTCTTCACGAGATAAGCGCATTTCACTTACTTCGCCGAAGGCACTTGGTGCCATCTCACCATCGATTGTCGCTAATCCAATATTTGGTCGAGGTGCTGGAACTCCTCCTACTGCAGCTGGCTGTAAGCCACGATCAATTGCATCCAGATTTTCCTTGATGACCTTTAACGGCAGGTATTGATCTCGCTGTGCAAGAAGAACGTAACGCAGGCGCTCTAAATCCGAACTAGTGAATTTGCGGTAACCCGATGGTGTTCGTTGCGGCTCTATCAATCCTTCAGATTCCAAGAAGCGAATCTTCGAAATTGTTATGTCCGCAAAATCTCCACGCAAACGGTTAAGAACTTCACCGATGCTCAAATATGCGCGTGCTGGAACTGCCATGACTACTCCCCTATTTCGAACTGACGAAAAGCAAATGAAATTTTCCTATTTGGAACTCATCACCAGAAACAAGAACATGCTCTGTGACGGAAATATTGTTGATGTAGGTTCCATTGAGCGAACCTTCATCCTTTAGTACAAAGTTACTGCCTTGCTTTGTTATCGTTGCATGAGTTCGTGAAACAGTTACATCATCGAGAAAGATCGAGCTGGATGCTGATCGACCGACAGCTACACCTTCTGAAGTAATCAAGAAGCGGGAGCCTTTATTGGCTCCACGAGCGATGAGAATCATCGCTTTCTCGCCACCAGAGTTTTGAATTTCGGCGACTACAGCACGATCCTCAGGGGAAAGTAAGGCCAGCTGCTCCTCTAGATATTTTTCTGAGGTATTTGAAACCTCACGAAGCCCCAAGTGAATAGTGGTAGTGAGTTCATTCTGAGATTGCTCTGCAGCCACTGCCCTACCTCCTCACCGTCAACTTAAGGGTGACACTAGAGAGTTAGGAAGATAAGGTCAAGCCGTAATTTCGCCATACTGCGCCGCTGACAGTAGGTCGCTTGGTGCCGCTGCGACCTCAATCTTTGCCAACCAGCCAGCGCCATAAGGATCTGAGTTGATTGTTTCCGGCGAATTCGATAGTGAATCATTAATTGCAACGATAGTTCCAGTAACCGGAGCGTATATCTCTGAGACGCTCTTTGTTGACTCAACTTCACCGCACACCTTGCCCGCGGTCACAACTTCTCCAACTTTTGGAAGTTGCACATAAACGATGTCACCTAATGCGGCTTGAGCATAATCCGTGATTCCCATTGTGTATGTCAGATTTTCAGCTGAAACCCATTCATGCTCCTTGGTGTATGACAACTCATTAGGAATTGATGACATGGTTTCCTCTCATCTGCGAAATACCTTCGCGTGCGTAACTAATACCTGTCGAAATGTAGAGGGCAACACCCCAG
>JACCDN010884914.1_pt1 | contig 26470 bp, 25 predicted proteins | sample 7441691 | NCBI WGS metagenome assembly JACCDN01 (sample SAMN15323439, study PRJNA562643) | freshwater metagenome | isolation source: river surface water | place: USA:Blue River Watershed | collected 2017-08-16 | reverse complement strand
CTCACCATAAGTCAGCACACGATGCCCATTCACCACAGATGCGCCCGGCTGATCGTCCACAAACACCAAATCGGCAAAGCCCGCCGATAAATCGGCTTGCAGTTGCTCCCGCGCCAGAGGTAAAACACCTCTCCCACAACCACTTGCCCCGAAAATAGCAAAGCGTTTCATTTCTGTGAACCCGTAAATTTAGGCATCGTGGCCTCTCCTGCCGCGCTGATCCCGTCGCGCACCAGCACCTTACGCACCGTCATCCAGAGTATCTTGATGTCTAACCACAGACTTTGGTTATCGACATACCACACATCCAATGCAAACTTATCTTCCCAACTGATTGCATTGCGCCCATTCACCTGCGCCCATCCTGTAATGCCAGGGCGTACTTCGTGGCGTCGGGCCTGCTCTGGGGTGTAAAGCGGCAAATACTCCACCAGTAGCGGCCTTGGACCGACAAGACTCATGTCTCCTCGCATCACATTCCACAACTCAGGCAGTTCGTCTAGGCTGCTTGCACGCAAGAACCTGCCAAACGAAGTCAAACGCTCAGCATCAGGCAGCAGCGCGCCGTCAGGCCCATGTTGATTGGTCATGGTTCGAAACTTCACCATCGTAAACAACTTGCCATGCAAGCCAGGACGGGTTTGCGTAAACAGGACAGGGCCGCCCAACTTGTTACGAATTAAGCAGAAAAGAGCCAGCAAAGGCATTGCCAGCAATATCAAAGCCACTGCTGCAAGCAACAAATCGATGAAACGCTTAACCATATTTCTTCTGCTCTCGCAGCTTTAACCAACACAATAACCGCTGCCACGCTAACACACCCATACCTATCCACAACAACATGACAGGAAACCGAACCCGATAAATAGAACCGACGTTGCCCGTAGTTAGGGCGTAGATCTCAACCCAAATGAGAGAGAAAAACAACAACGCCACCGTTGCCAAAAATTGCTCTCTTGAGACGCCACTTTGCGTACTGAACATCAGTCCGAATTGCAAAAGCACACCTAGAAGGGCCACATACATCACCAAGGTTTCGACTGCAGCAACCGCCCTGAAAAATTGACTTTGATAAGAAGCTTTTTCAGAAAACCACATATTGGGAAATGGAGAGAAAAAGCCTATCTGCGCAGCTCTTGGAGAGTACGCCAACACGTCACCAGCAGAATGAAAATCCATCTCAGAGTCTAAATTGCTAGTGGCCGCTTTGCTGTAATCAAATAAGCGTGACCTTATGCATGCTATTTCAACTAATGCACTGTCTACGTAGGGTATATGGTCTGCATGTTGCCATTCGACACATGGAGCTTTCGCTACCGACTCAACCTCACTCCCTTTTTCAAAATCTAAAAATGACAAAGTAATCACCATAGACACAATGCCAAGTAATATAGGTGGAATTTTTTTATTTTTATAAGAAGTGATAACAAGCACGCAAAACATGGCGGCTTGGCCACACATGATCATTTGCAACGTATACGGACGCATCCACCACAAACTTGCATTTGCAAAAAATAAAATCAGCAAGCTAGCCCAACAATTGAAGGCCTGACCGACAAACAGCCTAGTCCAAAAAGCCAGAAGCATTAAAACAGCCGCGATAGCCCATACATCTTTATGTAACTGGCCCCATACTATGGCGAGGGATGGCATCAAAAACATTGGAAGCAATGCATAAAGCGCTGTTCTTTTACTCGCACCTAGGGCAAGGACAATCCAATACAAACCGAGGGCAGCAACTGCATAAACTGCCCCATTCACGGGCAGCAATACCCACGGCTCAACAGTCCCAGTGATTGCATAAACAAATGCAGCCAAGCCTGATGGCCCATGACCTTCGGGTCTCAAGGCAAACTCATGCCAGCCATTGGCACTGATATTGGCGGCATGAATCACGGCCACCTTCTGAAACTCGACCCAATCCCCCCCAGCCATTAGACCTTGACCAACGTGCCAAGACGTCAAGGGCAAAATGATTTTTTGCAGTACCAAGCCTGCTACTAAAACGTACGCAAAACCCAATAAAAAAACTCGCCACTCTGCTATGTGGGCTTTTATTAACTTCACAAAGAGCCTTCAAAAACAATTTCTGTTAATTTGGCATTAATGGTATGAACATTAAATTTTTCTTCCGCCATTTCCCGACTGGCAGCACCCATCGCTGGCAAGCATGAAGCATGTTCAATCATCCACGCCATCTTGTCTGCCAATGCCATCACATTTCGTGGCTCAACCATAAAGCCATTCACGCCTTGACTCACGGTTTCTCGGCACCCCGGAACATCCGTCGTGAGTATGGGGCGTCCCATGGCCATTGCTTCCATGCTGCTCACGGGCACACCCTCACGATATGAAGGCAACACAAACACACTGGTTTGCGCTAAATAATCAGCTACTGGCACATGACCATGCCATGACAAAACACCACTTTCGTGCCAATCTTTCACCTGCTTGACGGATATTGCACCTGGATTTTCGTCCAACCCACCCAGCAGTACAAAATCAACCTTCGGATATTTTTGCTTTACAAATGCAGCTGCAGCAGCGTATTCGTAAACACCTTTTTCCCGAAGCAGTCTTGCCACCATCAAAAAAGAAAGATTCTCTGATGGCAATGACATTGAGCGCCATTTTTGCAAATCAATGCCTATACCTCCAAGGCAAATTGTTTTATCCTGCTTCGTGATCAAACGATCTACAAACTCTCGTTGATCATCAGGATTCAAAAAAACCACCTTCTTTGCCAAACTTAGCGCTCCACGGTACAAAAGAGTCACTAGTTGCCTAACTGCTCGGCCTTTCCAATTCAGCTCTTTGACAGGGTGCGTAAACACATACCCCAGCCCCTCAATCATGGCAAACCGATTGGGTACCCGTGCCATCCATGCTGCAAATGTGCCGTACACCACAGGTTTGACAAAGTAACTCAGCACAATATCAGCCTTAACAAGTCTGAGCTTGGTGTAAAGGTCAAGCACACTCAATACATCAAACAGCGGATTAATACCCGTTCGTTTGAGCTTGAAATCTACAGGTCGCCCGCCAAGCTCAGCCAACTGGCGGCGAGAATCAGTATCAAAGTTAGGGGCCATAGCTACCACCTCTGCACCCCGTGATACCCAATAGGTGATCAATCCCCCCCTGAAATTAATCAGTGAAGGGGCATGGCTTGTGATCAAAACAACCCGAGTCATTTCTCAGCCTTATGGGCCTGAGCATGGCGGTGTCTGTACTTTTTTGCCAAACGCAACACCCAAGTTGGTAAAAAATTAACAAACGCAATTAAACCCGCTACTTTGTATCGCTTTGCTCCATAAGCAAGTCTGGCAATCGCTTTAGCAACTTCAACATCACCTTTCAGACGGAAGTTAGCCGCCGTGACAAGAGCCAACTGATCAAATAAACAACTGAAACCAGATTGCCATTGAATTGGCACGTCCCCAGTTGTCATCTGCTTGTGCATATAGAGCAATGAGCCAGGAAGCTCTGTTTCGGGATGTAGATCGCTGCGATTGACGGCCTCTTGGTTAAATACTGCCGTCACACGTGCCGCATGCGCTACAGGATAACGCAGAGCCAACTTCATCCACGCCACGACATCTTCGCCTCTGCGCATACCAACAGGAAAGCCCCCCACGGCCAGAAGCGCATCTTTGCGCACACAAGCTGTGGACGAATTTACCAACGACAAGCCCTTAGAAAACGCCATGAAAAAGTCATCGACTTGCCCCAACCAACCTTGGGCGCATCCACTGCGGGGATGAATTAATTGGCCTTCTCGTCGAATAACATGAGCAGTACTCAGCAGCGCAGCCGTGGGAGATAACGCAATCAACTCGGCCAAAGTGGCGAGATGATTCGGTTCCCATTGATCGTCAGCATCTAAAAATGCCACATAAGCAGACGCCGCCATCTTCAAACCCGTATTACGTGCCACACTCACGCCTTGGTTTGACTGTCTTACTAGGTGAACACCTCGCTTAATATATTGTTGCACTACGGCAGGGCCGTTATCTGTGGAGCCATCATCCACCACAATTATTTCTGCAGCAGGTAACGTCTGAGCCAACACCGCATCCAAAGTACTCGCTATGTGTGGTCCTTTGTTGTAGAGAGGAATTACAACAGCCAGCATTTACAAGCCCCGGCCAAGATGCCGCCAATTCTTAATTAGCCTCACAAGCAATAAAACCGTCTGCAGCCACTTTGACTCACCCAAAGCAAGTTGCACACGGTAGCCCTCAAGCAAAGTACCGAGCACATCTTGGCTACTTGCCCCACCATGTGAATCAAAGTATCCAGCAACGAACTCGTGCGCAGACAAACGAGCGCCCATTTGCATAGCTTTTTGAATGAAAAACTGGTCTGCTGCTATGGGCAACTTACGGCTGTAATAGCCCACTTGTTCATGCAAACTGCGCTTTATAGCTAAACCTACCGCATGCCCACTCACATAAGCAAACTGAGCGTACAACCAAGGCCAACACCTCACACGACGACCACGCGCATAAGCGTCGGATTGAATTTGTGCCGTGATTAAATCTGCATTTGTTTCTGCGATGGCTTGCTTATAGTTAGCGATCGCATCAGGGGCAAGAGTGTCATCAGCACCTAGCACCAAATAATAGTCACCTGTTGACAATTGAACTGCACGATTCAGCGCATCGTAAATTCCAAAATCCGGCTGACTAGACACCACCACTTGACGCAAATTTGTTTTGGCATCGGCCAATATTTTTAGAGTGGCATCGCTTGAGCCCCCATCAGCCACCACCCATTCGAAGTTTTGATCAGTTTGAGCCTGAAGTGAAGCGACCAAGCGAGGCAACAGCTCTCCTGCATTAAATGTTGCAGTAATTACACTTAGGGTCGCCATACCGCCGTGATTTGAATCAGACTTCATTAGGAAGACGCGCTGTTGGGCTTCTGAAAATATCACGCCCCAGGTGGAGCAACCGACTTACTATGACTTTGAGCCAACTTGTAGATTTTGCTTGGCTTTTTATCGCAACCCCACAGCGATCCAAATCCTTGATCGCTAGCTTTATATCTTCTAAATAAGGGCCATATATATATTGCAGGACCACCTTTGGAAGCTTATAAACTCCAAGATTTATTTTTTCTCCATCAACTATCCGCACTCCATGGAAGTGAAAAAAAACAGCGTTTCCATACGGGAAACGGGTGACGTTCCACGGCGCTAATGCCCATTCCTGATTGTGAAGAACATGCACCTGGTCCGCAAAAATATCTGGCCATGCTTCTAGGTATTTTTGATCACCAAACTTATCATCTTCAGCTCTGGCATAACACCACTCAATACATCGGTCTTCCCACCATTGCCGAACAGCCTCACCTCCATGACGCTTAAAAACAATGAACTGAACACAATACTGTCCGGATGTCGCAGATTGATCATTTTCAGGCGCATAGCCATGATCAGTAATCAATACAGACTTACCTGCGGCGTCTAACTCTTGAAAGATCTTCGCCGGATCTTTCCTAAACCAGAGGTCTGCATCGATGTATGTCACACAATCGACATTGGAATCTGCCTCAAACACAAAACGCGGAGCAAATGGCGTCAAGGTCCAGCAATATTCACCTTTTGTTCTTTCGGCTTTAACTCGAAGTAGATCAGCCGTTTCAAGCTGACTCAACAGAAGCAAGCGCACATTCGGCAGCGCTAGGATTTGTAAGACCTGATGCACTTCATCATCCACACACAAAATCCATAAGGTGTAGTGCTTGATATGTCTCTGCATAGAGGCATGCAGCGCAAGTCCTTGCGGCAAAAAAAGGCTATCAAATAAAGTGACGAAATGTTGCACCGTCAACCTTTGAACGAGTTCACCGCCTTGATGACCGCCTGAACATCGTCATCCGACATTTGAGGATGGCAAGGTAATGACAAACATTCAGCGGCGTGCTTGTCGCTTTGCGTCAAGCCAAGAGGGTCTCGCCTCATGTCTTTGCAAGGCTCTTGCATATGGACTGGCACAGGGTAGTGAATCAACGCCTGCACACCACACGCATGCAAATGCGCCTGCAGCGCATCACGCTTCGGACACTTAACCACAAAGAGGTGGTAAACATGCGAGCCCTCGTACTCTGGCGCAGCCAATTGGGTCACCGCTGAATTTTGAATGCCCGCCCTGTATGCCGCGGCAATGTTTAAACGCCGCTGCGTAAAAGCATCCAACCATTTGAGCCTCTCTGACAGCATGGCAGCATGAACTTCATCTAAGCGACTGTTCATCCCCAGCTCTGGATGGTGATAGCGAACACTTTGACCGTAATTCCTAAGGGTTGATGCTCGCGCAGCGATTTTTGGATCTTTAGTCACCAGCATTCCCGCATCACCTGGTGCACCAAGATTTTTGGTGGGATAAAAACTATAGGCACCTGCTACACCAAAACTACCCGCCATGGAGCCCTGCCATTTGGCCAAATGCGCTTGAGCACAATCTTCAATCAGTTCAATTTTGTTTTGACGGCACATCTCAACCCAGGCATCCATATCTCTGATTTGTCCGTACAGATGCACCAAAATCACGGCCTTGGTCTTGTCACTTATACATCGCTGAACACTTTCGATGCTAAGCAGCCCGGTTTCAGCATCTATATCTGCCAAAACAGGCGTCGCACCTGCGCGCAAAATTGCCAACACAGTTGCAAATGCCGTCATAGAAGTGGTCACAACCTCATCGCCAGAAGCAATATCTAATGACCGTAAGGCTATTTCAATTGCATCCATGCCGTTGCCCACACCTACGCCATGGGCTACACCGCACGCCTGTGCCCACTGATGCTCAAAAGCCTCAACCTCACGACCCAACACATACCACCCCGACTCCAACACACGCTGAACCGCGCCTAGCATTGCTTGTCGCATTTCAGCAGGCTCAGCCTTAAAGTCATTCATTAAAATCATGTTCAGTCTTCCCAATAATGCGTGTGATGCTGTTTGTAATAAGCCAGCGTTTTTTCTAGACCAGTTTTTAAATCGATCTTCGGTGCCCAACCTAACTCTTGCGTAATAAGACTGTAGTCACTGTAATAGTCCCCAATGTCTATGGCCTTACGCTCTGGCGGAAAAGCCACCAACTCATATGTGCCGACGGGGTCCATCCCCACCATCATTTCGGCCAATGCCTTAAGCCCAACCACCTCAGTACTGCCCAAGTTATACACCTTGCCATTAGCCACATCGTTTGCTCCAGCAAGTAGCAAAGCATTGACACAGTCATCTACATAGTTAAAGTCTCGCAACTGCAAACCATCACCGAACACTTTGATAGGCTTACCCTCAATCAGAGACCTCACCCAAATGCCCAAAAAAGTTTGGCGCGCATCTTTTACGCGCATTCCTGGTCCGTAAGTATTTGTCAGCCGTAGCGCGCACGCCCGAATACCATATACGTTGTTGTAGAGTAGGTGATACCACTCGCCGGCCAACTTATTAATACCATTCACATCCACAGGACGTATTGGGTGCTTTTCATCCACTGGGAGATAGTCGGGTTTCCCGTAAAGCTGGCGAGTGCTTGCAAAGACAATTTTGATATCGGGATTACATTTGCGACAAGCCTCAAGAATTGACAACTGAGCATTCGCATTGATGTCTAAGTCAGTTTGAGGATCTGTCATTGAATCCATATGACTAGTCTGCCCTGCCAAATTAAACAAAAAATCTTGTCCCCCTAGCAAATGCGCCATAGCATAGGGATCTCGTACATCGCAGACGTTAACAGTCACACGACCTTCAATATCTGCAATATTGAAAATATTGCCGCCATATTGAGGAATCAAACTATCGACCAATGTCACCTGGGCCCCATCAAAAACCAGAGCCTTAGCCAAACTGGAGCCAATAAAACCTAGCCCCCCAGTTATCAATATTTTTTTATTTCGATATGCATTCATGATTTATATTTCCAATTTATAAAATCAAATACGATCAAATTACTCACGTAAATTAAAATTTGCGCAACCATGCAATCATTACTGGCGGCATTTTGCGTTTAATAAAATTCATTAATTGCTGATTTATTGATTTAGGAAATATTCGCAAAAAAATTCTTTGTAAAATTGTTCTTTTAGATTGGAAAAAATCCTGCACCGCTTTGGTAGCCAACACAGACTCTTGCACAATGACGTTTTGCAAGCTAATTGGCGTCGTAGAAAGCTCCACATCCAATTCAGTAGTTGAATCACAATGTGTGCCACTACTATCATTACCGATGTTTTGCACTAAACTCCTACTTGGGTAAAGAGTAAGTTTATTGGCGAGAAAAGCCGATGCATGCCAACGAATTGCCCACGAGTCATTCTTGCCATTGATCTGATCTTCAAGCATTTGTGTATATTTGTATGCGCCTTGCAAATCAAATTGGCAAGTTAATTTATTGCGGCGTAATTCATCCAACAAATACTGCCCGTTAGAATTAAATAATTTCCACCCTCTTCGCCATGTTGCCCACCCCCAGCAATCAGCTCCTCGCATAAAAAAAGCCTCTGGCATCGGCACTCTAACTGGGTACATATACCCATGAACACTCAACACATCAGGATTATTTTTATACAAAATAAGCCCATCATTCATATATTGCAGAAAATAGGGAGATGTAATTAAATCATCCTCCAAAACAATGACTTCCTCATAATCCATCAACACCTCTGACACTCCAGAAATTATTGAATGGGATAACCCATAATTAGACTCTCGACAACGTAAAATTACCTGCTTAAATCCAGATACACTCTTAAAATATTTTCTTACGGCCTCTACTGACGTCTCATCGTTCACCCCACGGGCACCATCTGAATAAACAATCAGATCATGCTCCATTGCGCCATAATTTTTTAGCAAAGCATCAACTGTACGCATAGCATGATGCAGTCTTGAATACACAAATAAAACAATAGCCGGCCTTGCTGAAATATGCATAATTATTGTATAAATAAACCTTTAAAAGCCAAGCGCACGTTACGATCAATGGTCAATGATGCACTACTCATTGCAAGACCAGAATCACTTGACGGGACAAAATAAACCACCTCATTATCTTTAATACATTTCAGCAATCGCCTTGGAATTCGGATGAAAAGCAACATCAGAATCCATTGAGTTAAAGCAATGAATCCAACCAAAAAATATGAAAAATAAAAAATTAGAATAGGTATATTATTAATGGCCAACAAGCTTGTAAACGCGTCTTTTTTTCTTATTTGCGCACTCCTTGACTCTTTAACCCATGCAACAGAAAGTAAAAAAATTATAAACACCTTATTTTTTATTAGATAATTGAAATGCGAATGTCGTAAGGCCGGAGTTTCAAGCAACGCCTGCCAATAATATATAGAGCCTAGATTTAATGAAAAATCTCCCGCTAGTTTATTATACTTTAGCTTACTAGAACTTATTTTTTCAATATACTCATTCCTAAGACTCTTAATTTCAGCTCCAACTCCGGCCTGAGAATTCTCTACAGAAGATATCGCCAAACCTGCACTCTTAGGGGAACTACCAACCCATCCCAAAGGAATTTCACAACGTAAGTAATGAGACTCTAAAGACGTAGCTAAAGCTGCAAGATTTGCGTCTTGCGGATGACATGTAAAAACTTTGCCTCCTTGTAATAACTTAGCCCGATCTAGCAAGTCACGGTGAAACAAAGAATTTGTGTACATCTGAGGCAGCTCATGATACGACATATCAGTCAATGCCCTTAATGAAGAATAGAAACAAGATTTGATACTCATCTTGTTTTGGGCAGAGTAACTAACACGAATATCACCATACTTAAATTCACAACCAGGCCAAAAATAATATGCACGACGACTATTTATTAACTTCAAATTTAACTTCTTAGCCTCTATAGTTAATAATTCTGCCAACTCAAAAAAATAACTTTGAACCCCATCATCTTGCCCTAAAAACATTATCCATTCACCAGTAGACTCTGACAAAGCCCAGTCCCAGTGCTCAGCCATACTCAATCTACTGCTAGGTTTAATATATTTAATTCTTGGATGCCTAATGCCCGACAAATACTCATCACCACCATCAGTGGAATGATCATTGCTCACGATTAATTCAAAATTAGTAAATTTTGAATTTAAAACAGATTCAATACAAGCCTTCAAGTAAGGCATGCCGTTATAAACTGGAATAATAATTGTATATTTTGGACTCATAAAAATAACTTAAATAGAATTAAATTTCAGACACATGATGCAGAGATATCTTTCTATCTTGATCTCTAAACACGGTTTGAAAGCCAAACTCAGACAACACAACTCTATGGACATCATTAGCATAGGCAATAACTGATTTGCAAATTCTAAAGTGATCCAAATTGTTTTTTATGAAAATTCTTAATACACTCTCGTCGAATGGATTGAATAAAAATATTAAACTAGACTCCTTTGGAAGACTGTAAGCAGTAGCATCTTCATTCAAAAAAACAATATTTTTAGAATCAGCGATCTCTTTATTTGAATTTGCAATAGCAACCAGCTCTTCTGAAAATTCAACGCCAATAATATTTTTAAATTGATTTTTCTGCGAGGCATAAAAACAAGCCTTACCCTTACCAGAGCCAATATCAATAAAATTATGATACTCAGCGCCCAACTTATTGGCCTCCGAAATTAACACTCTGATATTTCTAGCATAGACAGGTCTGTACTCATGCGCACTATCTTTTGTTGCAAAGCTAGTCACTAATTTTTCTTTTGCAATATTTCCAGAAAAATTTAACCCAGTTTTAAGTTCAAAAAAAATGTCTTCAATTGAAAACCATTGCCTTAATATTTTTTCTTTTAACATTTATTTCTCGTTCAATTAATCAATACAAATAAACTAGACTATGTCTCTCAAATGCAAGATTCCATCATGAGGCAATCGACACCTATGAGCCCAAGGGGGCAAAGAAGAATAAGTCAGCCTACCAGCACAGTGGGCAACGACCATTGCAAAGGTTTCGGCACCAACAACCCACTTCGCATTGGCTATTGCATCGATCAAACTACCGCTCTCATCTAATGAGACGCCTAAATGGGAATTAAAATTAATCCAATCAGTGTATTTCCCATTAGGGTCTGATGGATGCGGTCTTAACGTTATTTTGAAAGTTTTATTTTTAACAATTTTGTCAATTTTTTGAGCAAAATAATCTAACGCTTGGAATTCCCCCTCCCTCTCTCTACCCCAATTATTGCGCAATGGCTCCATCACATAAAGTAGATTTTGGTTTTTTTTATCAACAGGAGGGATAACATGAATCATTTCTTGTAAATAAACATTTACCAATTCACGCACCGGAATGTCACCAAATATATTTTTTGCTAATTTGGCCGCATAATGATCAGACACCCAAATAACATCAGGCAAGACCAGATCCCCGCCTCTTTCAAAACGAGCTAAATAATTAACCCAATGATCAACCACCGCCACCGAAAAGATATTTTTTATAAATGCATATTTTCTGACATCGTGCTCGATATGCCCCCCCCAACCAGTACCAGTTAAAACGCAACTCGCACCATACAAAGCATCAACAATATTGTCTTTCAGAATTACATTGGACAGATTAATATTCAATGCATTCCATGCGCTTTTTGCAGGGCCAGATAGCATTAAACGAATTTCAAAATTAATTAAACGCCCCTGTCGAGCCCAGTCAATTAACCAGGCAAAGATAAGATTGGAAGCCCCAGCATCGTGGCAAACTACAGCCAAAGGCGACTTTAGCTCTGGTGGCAAATTGTTACGGAGGCTAACCATTTCCCTTTAGGCTCACTTCATGATATGGAATCAGTTCAGCGTTAAAGCTTAATTTGAAGTCGCCGCGTTGGGGTGAGTTGACGCCAACAAAATCAAACCGTTGCAAACCCTCGGCGGCGAAAGCGACTATGTTTTCTATGAAAAGCTTGGCAGATGCATGCGCATCCCGCATTTCTGGGTCGTTAGCACCAAATAAATAATATGCACACCTTTCGTCAGTCACAAAAAAAGCCATAGATGCAGCACATCCATCAACATGAGCGGATGACAAATGTCCGTAACCGTTATCTAAAGCTTTACGACAGATACTTTCTACCAGCAAACGTGTTCGATCATCAATTGAAACACCTTGTCGATCAAACGTGCGTTGATAAAGCTTCAGAAATAAATCTAAGTCATTAGATGACTCAATCACAGCGCGTGTTTTTTTGTACTCTTGCCGCCGAACGGTTCGCACCCCCTCCAAGTAACTATCTAATTTAAAATTAATTAGCGACAGATGCCCCGTATATCGTTGACGTACGTCGAACTGAGGCAGCGCCACTCTGTCGTAGTTGTGCCATAAAAAAGGGCGTAAATCTTTAAAAAATGGTGACAAAGCCATGCTGAAATTGGGATAGATATCCAACAAAGCCTCAATCAAAAAGGTGGCAATACGAAATTCTGAGGTTAGACGCTTTTGATTACCCAATAGTGAAACTCTTTTGGCAAACAAAATACCCTGATGTGGTGTGAAAGCATAAGGCGCTCTTGCCATGTGGTCGCCATCAAGCATAAGGGCAGAGCCTGCCAACACTTCGCCATGCGGTGTCGTCACTACATAACATGTGTATTCGGCTCCCAAAGACTGCAAAAACGCGCTGCTGGAAAACACATGCCCTTGAGGGGACTCATTTACCAATGCGTCCCAGGCAGCCATATCTTTACAGACGCTCAAGACATAAGGCGATGTAGAAATAGAGGAGAGATCTTGCATAATTTCTTGCTTAATCTCAAGTCATCGCTTTCAGTTGATCGAGTTGCCCCCACACCTTGTGGAACGCTTGCGCAATAAGATCTACATCGGCATCGCTCAAATCATGTAAGCACATCGCAAAACCTAGGTAGGTTTCGTCATGCAATTTTTCAGCCACAGGGCAAATTCCCTTAGCATAGCTGACGTCACGATGACAAATGTCTGATGTCCACGGGAACCCTTTGGAGCCATAAGCTACTTTATTTTGAAACATGGGCAACAGATGCACGTTTTGGTAGCCACTGCTCAAGCCGGTCACCCCTTCTGCTTGCAATGCTTTGACCAAGACTTCACGCGATACACCTAATTGCACCGTATCTAAAATCATAGGGTACACATAGTATGCATGTGTGCAATCTGGTGTTAAGAAGGGTGTTGTCAAGCCTGGCAACACAGATAGTTTTTCATTAAAGCGCTGAGCTGCATGCTGACGACTATCCAAAAAACTCTGAAGCTTTTTCAGCTGACTGATGCCCATGGCACATTCAATTTCACCCAAGCGAAAGTTATACCCTACCATGTTGGTCAAATCCGCCACGCCCATGCCCTCCACTACGGCTTCTGCATGGTTGCGGATCAGTTGCAAACGTTGAGCGATCTCGTCGTCATTGGTTACCAAAATACCGCCCTCACCTGTATGAATGTGCTTGTGGTAGTTCAAGCTAAACCCCCCCACATCGGCCAAGGTGCCTGCATACTTTCCTTTGTACATCGCACCAGGCGCTTGTGCAGTGTCTGAAATCACTTTCAGGCCGTGGCGCTTGGCGATCGCCATCAAGGCACCCATGTCTGCTGACTGGCCAAAAATATCCACTGCCATGATGGCCTTAGTGTAGGGTGTGATGCAAGCCTCAACCGATTTGGGATCTAGGCAAAACGTGGCTAAGTCAATGTCAGCAAAAACAGGAATCGCATTCCAGTGCAAAATAGCCGTGGCGCTGGCACACATGGTCCACGGGGGCACGATCACTTCGTCACCAGGCTGAATGCCAATCGCCCCCACAGCCGCAATTAACCCACTCGTCCAAGAGTTCACCGTGATGGCGTGCTTGACGCCAAAGTAACTGGCACATAGGGCTTCAAACTCTTTCACTTTGGGGCCCCCAAGAAAGTCTGGGTGCCATGCACCTATGAACTGAGACAGCACACCACTTTCAATCACCTCCTTGGCGGCTTGAACCTCGTCAGCACCAATGGGGTTGTAGTGCTTGAAGGCCCGAGTGATGGTGGCGGGTCCACCCAACAGTGCAAGTTTAGCGTTCATATGGCCTCTTTCTTATATAGAAGGCTCGCAGCTTGCGCCAAGGCCTTTTGTTTAATTTGTTCGCACAAGACGTGCGCTTGCAAAGCATTGCTGCCTGTGCTGGCCAGAAGTGCTCCACTTTGTAAAGCATCAAAGATATTGGCCACTGCCCCCGCCAATGCATTGGAGCCTTTAGGCTCAACCCAGTCACCGAAGTTGAGAAAACTATAGCTCGCCAAGTGCTCGCTGGGCTTGGCATGCCGGAAACGCCAACGCGCGCCACCATCTTCCATACTGATCACTCCCTTTTCGGTCACGATCTGCATTTCAAACAGAGCGTAGTCTTGCGCGTGGGCCACATTCAGCTGAATGGGCAGGCCCTCTTCTGTGCGCAAAGTAGCATCCACCGATGGGTCATCAAAAAAGAAATCATCTACAGCTCTGCCCACGCTAACGATGTGCAAAGGCCCAAAAAAAGCCATCAGCAAATCAATCATGTGGCTGCCGTTGTTCAAAATCCCTTTGTTGTACACCGCAGATACAGACCGCACAGCGCCCCACTGCCTATCCACTAGCTCAGCTTTGAGCCGTAGCACCTGCGATGACCACCGCCTACTGTAGTTCACCGCGAGCAACACTTGCTGGTCTGCGCAGGCTTGCACCGCGCGTTGACTTTCTTCCAGTTGGGACGTGACGGGTTTTTCACAAAAGATTAGTTTGGGTTTGAGCGCCAAGGCCGATTGAATATCTGCGGCGTGTGCATGCGTGGGCGAGCAAATGCTGACCACATCAAAGCGACCACCTGCTGCTACCATCTCTTGCATACTGGCAAAACCACTGGGCACTTGCCAGCGTTGTTGAAACTCAGCGCATTTGGCTAGATCCGGGTCCACGCAGGCAGACAAAGTAAACCCGCCGTGTTGTCTAAACGCCTTGGCGTGCCCCAAAGGCGGAGCATCTTGTGGCTGCAGCAAGTCATAGCCGCCCGCCATGTTGCCGCAGCCGATGATCAAGACTCTGTAGGCCCGAGAAAGAATCAAAACATGTCCCAACTCAAGGCTGTGCCACGGGGCACTGCATGTTTCAACACTTTACCCAGCACCTGTTGGGTGTATTTTGTAGGTAAGCCCAACCCCGGACGAATGGCTCTCACGTTGTCTTGAGTCAGCACGTCACCCGCATGTAAATCTTTCACAACGTAAAGAGAGCGCCTAAACATAATTGACTTTTGTTCTGCAGCAGTCGCACCATAACTTACTTGACCCAACGCCTGCCATGCACGTTCGGCTTCAATCACCAATTGACTCATTTCAGCAGGCTCCATGGAGAACGCGCTGTCCACCCCCCCGTCTGCACGATTGAGGGTGAAATGTTTTTCAATCACTGTAGCTCCCAAAGCCACACTGGCCACTGACACGCCCACCCCCATGGTGTGGTCAGACAAGCCGACTTCGCAACCAAACAACTCGCGCATGTGCGGGATGGTCAAGATGTTAGTTTTGTCAGCTGTGGCTGGGTAAGTACTGGTACATTTGAGCAAAATCAAGTCTTTGCATCCCGCCTGCCTTGCAGCACGTACGGTGTCGTCTAACTCTGAAATACTGGCCATGCCGGTGGAGATGATCATGGGCTTGCCAGTAGCCGCCACACGACGAATCAAAGGAAGGTCTGTGTTTTCAAAGGAAGCAATCTTGTAGCAAGGCACGTCCAAAGACTCTAAAAAATCAACCGCTGAGTCGTCAAATGGCGTGCTGAATGCAACGATGCCAAGTTCTTTAGCGCGCTTAAATATCGCTTCATGCCACTCCCAAGGTGTGTAAGCCTGCGCGTAGAGCTTGTATAGCGACGTACCTGCCCACAAACTTTTGGGGTCACCGATGTGGAACTCGCGCTCATCCAGATCTAGCGTCATGGTGTCGGGCGTGTAGGTCTGAATTTTCAGCGCATGCGCCCCCGCCTTGGCTGCGGCCTCCACAATTTCTAAAGCGCGCTCTAAAGACTGGTTGTGATTACCCGACATCTCGGCAATGACGAAAGGCGTGCTAGACCGACCAACCCGCCTTCCTCCAATAGCAATAAGGCGCTCATTTTTCATACTCATGCTTTCTTTATAGTCACAATGTATTTACAACCCAAATGCTCAAAAAAAGCAGGGTACCTCTTCTCGTCCGCAATTCTCAATAAATTAAATTGCTGAACGAATGTCTTATTAGGATCCAACCTACTATCCTCAGGCGTTCTTTTTGCATAATAACTACCTTGAGTTTTTACTTGGCTTATAGCAATAATTTCATTACTATCATCGATGGCCCTTGAAATTAGCTCCAACTCCGCCTTGAATAACTTATGATTAATCTCATCAAACAACTCATGCCCTTCTAGAGCGACTTGGGTTTTAATCCAAATATCACCCGAATCAACTTTAGACGCAGCATTTAATAAAGAAATAGTCAGTATATTTTTACCTTCCAAAATATTCCATACGTGCGGCGACCAGCCTTTTCCTTCAGGCAAATCGCTCGCATGCAACACCAAAGAATGTTTAAACTTTTTAAGCACGTCCTCTTTAATTATCTCACTGCAAGAAACCAAAAAAAGGAAGTCGCCACCCTTCAACTCTTTAGAGCTATGAGCAATAGAAATTTGATGCCCTAATTTTTTTCGATCCAAAACCCATTCACTCAAATATTTTAATATTGGATGACTGACATCTGAAACAAGTATCTCAATAATCATTTAAAACACCTCTTTAACCACATTAATTACACCATTACCATCAACAAGCGTAGCGGCCTTGCTGGATATATTCCTCAATAAATTACCAGAACTAATTAATCCAACAATTGCATTTTGAAGCGTTTTAGAATCAACATCCTCAAACCAACCCAAATATATACATGCATTTAATGCACTTAACTCTTGTGAAAGAACGATTTGATTAATTGCCGTCGCAATAACGATTGACGGCAACCCTAAGCAACACCGCTCCCAATTGCTGGATCCACCAGCTCCAATAGCTAAATCCGCCTTAGCCATCAATGCTGCAATATTTCTTGTTTGGATATAGCACGAAAAATTATGCCGCTTGCAAAGAACTTCAATCTCTTGAATATTGGGATGACTCATTCCAATCACGACATCCACCTGAATGTCTAAATTTAAAACAATCAAAGCCTTTAAAGCCATACTTGTTAAATTTTCAATATCAACTCCACCAAAGTAAATCAATACATTCTTTATTTCACCTAACCTTGGTTTGACGCACTTTCGTGCCTCTCTAAATTCGTCCCTTAGCAATGCGTAAGTTGGGCCTAGAAGGAGTTGGCAATTTTGTGGAACTTTACCAACATATCGGGCATCCATCTTTTGGTAAAAATTTTGATCTAGCAACACATCGCAATCATGTTGCCTATCGGCCAAGTCGTCGATCACCATGATTTTTCTCGCCAGTTCTCTTAGTTGTGTTTCCCACCGTTGATCGATCGCGTAGTGATCAACAACAAGCCAATCAAGTTTTCTTTCGCTCAGCATTTCAATGGTTTGTATGGCGTCTTGATGCTGACTCGTTTTAAGCCAATGTGCATGTGGCAATTCATCTGTGTCTTCCGCATTGACAATCGGCAGTTCAAGTAAATCAACACCTCTATCTTCTAGCATTTGCGTAAAAAATGATGGCAGTGATCGAGCAACAACGCTAATCTCAGCCCCATGCTTTTTAAACTCATCAGCCAGTGTCAAACAGCGCATGAAATGGCCTGTGCCTATTTCCCTGTTGACGTCTGTTCTAAATGCAATGCGTTGCGATGCCATCTATATCACCATGCTCTGTAGTCTTGCTAAGAGTTCCGCACGCCCCCAATCTCCTGGCGTGTCAATGTCTACAACACGACAACTAGGAATGACATATCCTGCGCCATTGCTATGAATTCGAGGATTACTCAACCAAGCCTTCCTATTCCCCCAATAAAACTGCCCAGCATCGTAATAACCGGGCTCCAAATCTTGCGATCTAACGAGTTCAAACTCTGGATAAAATGGCTGCATCACACCATCGCAATCTTTTTTCATTGCGCGTTGAATCGCAGATGGAAATTCGGCTACAGGAAAACAATAATCAATCCCGCCCGCCTCAAGGCGCTTAAAGGCTCCCTGCAAATCATCGACCTCAATAAATGGCACGCATGGGTAGATGCAACACACATTGTCAAAACTCCAACCCAAATCTTCACAAGCTTGAATAGCATGGGCCACGACAGGCACGGTAGCTGTAAAGTCATTGGCCAATTCAGCAGGCCTAACGAAAGGCGTTTCCGCGCCCCACTCGTTGGCAATGCTTGCAATTTCTGCGTCATCGGTTGACACCAAAACATGATCAAACAGACCCGAGCTTTTAGCCGCCGTGATGGCATATGCAATCATGGGTTTACCACCAAATGCTTTGATGTTTTTGCGTGGTATCCGTTTGCTACCACCACGTGCAGGAATGATTGCTATGTTCATTGCAATGCACTCCGAATCTCATCAACCACCCGGCGTTGCTGCTCAAGAGTCATCGTTGCATATACAGGAATGCTTATACTGGACTTGAAGTAATGCTCGGCATGCGGGCAATAACCCAGCTTAAAACCTATGCGCTCATAGTATGGCTGTCTGTAGACGGGGATGTAATGCAAGTTCACCTTGATGCCAGCATGTGTCAAGGCCTGATATACCTCTTGTTGGGTTTTGCCGGCTGTAGATGGCTCCACTTGTATGGGATACAAGTGGTAGCTAGAGTGTGCATCTGGATGTTGCCAAGGTGTGCTGACAGGTAGAGTCCTTAAGGCTTGGTCATAATGCGCGGCAATGGTGTGACGGCGTTGCACAAACTCATCTAGTTGCTTCAACTGACTCAACCCCAATGCAGCTTGAAGTTCTGTCATGCGGTAGTTAAAGCCCAACTCAAACTGTTGGTAGTTCCAAATTTCATCTACTGGGCGGGCTTGCATGTCTGACGGATTGTTGCTGATGCCATGGCTTCGAAACAAGGCCATACGTTTTGCTAAAGCGTCGTCTTTGGTCATAGCCATACCTCCTTCTGCGCTAGTGATGATCTTGACAGGATGAAAACTAAACACCGTGATGTCGCTGAAGCGGCAGTTCCCCACAGGCTCTTGCTGATAACGCGCGCCTATGGCGTGCGAGGCATCTTCGATAATTTTGAAACCAAATTGAACTGACAACGCATGAATAGCCGCCATGTCGCAAGGCTGCCCGCACATATGCACGGGCACCACCACTTTGGGCAGCTTGCCAAATTGCTCCGCATGCATCAGTTTTTTCTCTAGCGCGATGGGGCACATATTGAAGGTGCGCGGATCGATGTCAACAAAGTCCACCTGTGCGCCGCAATACACGCCGCAGTTGGCAGAGGCCACAAAAGTGATTGCACTGGTCCACAACCAGTCGCTTGGACCGACTCCCAAGGCCAAACAGGCAATGTGCAGTGCAGAGGTTGCGCTGTTGACAGCAATACCATTGCGGACACGGCAATAGCTCGCCAGCGCCCGCTCAAAAACGGGCACGACAGGGCCTTGCGTCAAAAAGTCGGAGCGCAACACATCCACTACCGACTGAATATCGATCTCCGATATGGATTGACGTCCATAAGGAATTATTTCTAAAGAATTTTTCATAAAATTTTAATCAGTCATGCCCGCAACGTTAAAACTAGAAGTGACCTCACTTTTTCGCACAAGTCACTCAAATATTCTGACTTTTAAGATCAAGCCCCAGTTTTTCATACAGAATAAACTTATACTTTTAGAATGGCAATTTCAATCTATTCTTTCATCTTGAAAATAACTACAAGCCTAATAATTGCTTTGCATATTTGCGAAGCTTCTTATTACCAGGGAGAGCACAGGCCGACAACCATCCCAATAAGCTCAACACCCTTAATTTCCAAAGCTCACCCCGCACATTCACCCACGAAATAGACATCGCCACTTCATTTTTTTTAGTAAGTTCAACCTTAAACAAATCGGAACGCTTTAGTACAACCATGTATTGATAAACAAAAGACTCCGGGGAATTTCTAATTATGTAGTCGCCTAGCGAAAAAGGTGAAAATGTCACATCTTCCAACTTTAACTCTCTATGAATTATTTCCAATCCCATTTGAGTAAAGAAGCCAGCCAAGGTTTTAGCCGTAAAAAACTTTAAATGCGTACTATCTAGAATACCCGTATCCGTATACTCAAATTTATTATTCAATAGATTTTTCTTTATGCTCCCATGGGAAATGTTAGGGACAGATATAATAAAATTCCCCTCTTGCTTAAGGAAGCCCATTAGCTTCCCAAGCGATTCTGCCGGGTTGATTGTATGCTCCAAGACATCCAGCAAAGTAATAAAATCAAAATAATTTTTATATTCTGTAAAGCTATCTTCGTTGAAATCATTTAAATTTATCTGAGTAAGCCTCGCAAATAACCCCTTATTTGATGCAGCACTCAAGCTGTCAGGATCGTATTCCATACCGTGAATTTCAATCTTGTAAGTCCTATTCACCAAATCCGCAAAATCGCCTGATGCGCATCCAACATCAAGCAGATTAGCCCCATTACATAGATACTGATTTGCTTTAATTCGCACGTCATTTGTACCTGACACTGATAAATCAACTTTATATTTCTCTTTATTCATACAAACCTTTGCACCGCACAAACGTGCCGCTGTATTTAATACCACCTATCGAACTTCACCCGCATTAGAGGCACCCCGGAATTTTAATATTAATTTAGCACACCAAGCCACAAATACATTCTTCCGGATAAAAAAAACAAAACCGTATCTTGTTAACAAGAATTTAAATAAGGCCCCATAAAGTATGATGGACATCTTTAAACGACCAACCCCACATTCAACCCCCAAATGCTCGCGAACAAACGCCATCTGTCGATCTGAAATTCCAGGCTTATACTCATTTACATCACAAACATGAAACATATTATAAGCCTCAAGCCCATAACCACTAACCCAAGGATCATACAAATTCATCGGCAAATTGGGATCTGATTTATTTAAATAAATAGGTTTTTCACCATAAACAAAGAATGGAATCCCTATATCGATGCAATAATACAAATAAGAACCAGGTATATTCGAAGTTGCATACTTAAATCCAACTATAATTTCATAAAATTTTTTAATAAAATCTTGACTAGATGTATTTCCCGCAGTAACAACCTCAAATCCAGAAGCTGTGAATTTCTCGTGCAGACCCTTATTAATGTCATGCATGTGCATGCAAACTTTAATTGGCCAATATTCTTTACCTAATTTCTTCAAGTCATCAATATATTTATCGTATCCTGATACATCATCTATTGACGGTGTTGAATGTGCAGGAAAAACAATTGTTCCATTCGCATCTTGTTTTTTATTTATTTTTTGTTTTTGCCTGAAGAAGACAAAAGGAGAAAGCATGCAGTACGCCTTTTGCGGCTTTACCCCCAACCATAAATCAACACTTTTTTTCGAATGATATAGAATATAGGGCGCATTCGTTTCAAGCTCATGAATGGGTAACGCATCATAATAACCAGGCCCATGATCCGTGTATACACACAACGGCAAAAAATATGGGTAAAAGCCATATTTAGATATTTGCTTTCCAAACCCATATATCTCTGCGGTCCAATATGGCCACTGAACTATCTTGAAATTAAACTCTGTAACGTTGCAATACTCTTGTAATTGATCTTTCAATAGCAAGTCTCCCGTAACTTTATTCACTGATTAACTTCAATTGTTATGGCATTTGAATTAATTTAGCATCCTCCATAACATCATTAGCCATAAATGCTCTTTGCAAATCTATTTTAACTTAAAAGTGTTTGCAAAAGAAATTTATTATATCCACCCGATCTTTCACACCGGATTTTGCAATTATATTTTTCCAATCTTTTGACGATTGGCATTTATCCATACTTGCAAGTCAGCATCACTCATCCACTCAGAGTTATTGTCGCTGGCATAGACAAAACCCTCGGCCACTTTTTTACCATCTTTGATGCGCTTGAGGTCTTTATCCCAGTTATTGATTGCAGGCAAAATTTTGTAGTGCTCGGGGTATTCGTAAGCGTAATAGGCGTCTTCGGCACCAATCATTTGCTCGTGTAGCTTTTCCCCCGGACGTATGCCCACCACCTCTTGTTTGCATTCCGGGGCAACCACACGCGCCAAGTCAGTTACCTTCATTGAAGGTATCTTTTTTACATAGATTTCGCCACCCACCATGTCTTCAAAGGCGTGCCAAACCAGCTCTACGCCCTGCTCCAACGAGATCATGAAACGCGTCATACGATCGTCAGTAATGGGTAAAACACCCTTATCTTTGATAGACATAAAGAACGGGATGACTGATCCACGCGATCCCATCACATTGCCGTAGCGCACCACCGCAAAGCGGGTGTCATGCCCGCCTGAATAAGAATTGCCAGCGACAAACAGCTTATCTGAGGCCAATTTGGTAGCGCCGTAAAGATTGACAGGACTACTAGCCTTGTCAGTCGATAACGCCACAACACGTTTAACGCCTTTGTCGATACATGCGTCTATGAGATTCATAGCGCCATGAATGTTGGTTTTGACACATTCAAAAGGGTTGTATTCGGCCGTAGGTACGATTTTGGTAGCAGCCGCATGCACCACGCAATCCACACCATCCAGCGCGCGATAAAGGCGCTCTTTGTCGCGCACGTCGCCAATGAAAAACCTGACTCGCTCATCCCCAACAAAAAGCTTTGCCATTTCCCACTGCTTCATCTCGTCGCGCGAAAAGATGATGAGTTTTTTAGGGTTGTACTTAGCAAGTGTCATGGGCACAAACGTGTGACCAAAAGAACCTGTGCCGCCGGTAACGAGGATGGTAGAGTTTGAAAGCATATTTTTTAGTGAGTACCTGCCATGGCGCGAAACTGATCACTCGAGTTAACCAGTTCGTCAAAGGTGCCTTGCGCCTTGACTACGCCTTTTTCGAGCAGGAAGATTTGATCACATTCGCGCACAGTGCTTAACCTGTGAGCAATGAGGATGATGGTGATTTCATGGCTAAGGTTGTGAACTGCCTCCATCACAGCCTGCTCAGTGAGGTTATCCAAAGCACTGGTGGCTTCGTCCAAGATGAGCACTTTGGGTGAGTGGTACAAAGCACGTGCAATGCCAATGCGCTGACGCTGACCACCTGATAAGCGAACGCCACGCTCACCTACCGTGGTTTGGTAGCCATGGGGTAAATCTTTAACTACGAAATCGTGCAAGTTGGCAATTTTGGCTGCACGCTCTACGGCCTGCAGATCTATCTCTTCGAAACTCAGGCCAAAAGCAATGTTGGCTGCGACGGTATCGTCTGATAGATAAATTTGCTGAGGCACATAGCCGATGCTCTTTTGCCACATGCGCTTGTTAGCCAACGTAACAACCTCGCCGTCAACGTTTAAGCTCCCCACTTGGGGCTCAAGTAAACCCAAGATTAAATCAACAGTTGTGGTTTTTCCACTACCCGTGGAACCCACCAACCCAACAGTGCTATTGGCTGAAATGAATAGCGAAATATTCTTGAGGGAAGGCTGCTGGGCATTTGGATAGGTGTAGTCAACTTGGTTAAGCTGAATACCTTGTTTGAGTTGCATAGGCACGATGCAAGCATTTTGTAGTTCATAGTGGCCTAAGCTTTTTATGTCTTTGTGGAGGGCATCTAACGCTGGGCGTGCAAAGCGCAACTGTGTCAGCGTTCCGTAAATCTGTTGCAAGGCAGGCAATAAACGATACCCAGCAAATGCGTAGAGCGCTATGACGGGCAAGGCCTCGGCAAAACTGCCACTTTTTACCATGAGGTAAAGCACAACCAAGAGCATGCCCCCAAATGCGATAGCCTCCAGTACGAATCTTGGCAATAGAGCGATAACTTGCGCGGTAGTTTGCCCCTTGGCATAAATTTCTGCTGGCCTTGCAAAGCGCTGTGTATATATTTGCTCAAGCCCTCCTACTTTTACTTCCTTGGCGGCGCTGAACGCCTCGCTTACAGCCGTGAACCGTTGCTGGTTAGCACGCACACGGGCTTCACCCAAATGCTTCAGCCCTCCACTCATGAGCTTAAACACCAGCAAGTAGGCCGTACCGAGAACGACACACACACTAACTGCCAACAAGGGGTCTACCAACAACAAGAGTCCCATCAAGCAAATAGCTACTGAACTTTGCGCGATCAATGTCAACAACGGGATTAGCCCACTAGAGACTACACCACTAACTTCAGAAAGAATGGTGTTACCTAGGTCAGCGCTATGGCGATTTAAAAACCAGCTGTAGGGCTGATGCAAATAACCTTCAACGAGGCGCTTGCCAATGCTGTATTCGCGCATCAAGGCAAACCGCGTTTGAGCATAAGTGGTGAGCGCTTTAAAAGACAGCGACACAACCAGCAGCACAAAAACCAACACCCCTAAGGCAAACAAAAAGTCTTGACGCCCATTAAACCCGAGAGTTACATAGACATAGCGCATCACAGAGTTTGACTCGATCAACTGAGGATTAGCCAATACAGCCATAAAAGGCATGATAGATGCCACACCTATGACATCGAGCAAAGCCATGACGACAACCATACAGAGCAAAAGCAATGCACGCTTTTGTTCACTAGGCGAAAGTAACTCTAAGAATTTTTGAACTGTGGTCATAGATGCTTAACTGTCACCACCAAACAAATCGCGGGTATACACCTTGTCTGCCACGTCTTGCAGGTCGGCTTGCATTCGGTTTGCAATGATGACATCGGCTTTGCGTTTGAAGGCATCAAGGTCTCGGTAAACGGGGGAGCGGAAGAACTCGTTTTCAGTCAGCACGGGCTCGTACAAGATAACTTCTACTCCCTTTGCTTTGATGCGCTTCATCACCCCTTGAATGCTAGAGGCCCTGAAATTGTCTGAGCCCGCTTTCATGATGAGCCTATAAATACCCACAGTTTTGGGGTGTCGCCGCAACACATCTTCGGCCACAAAGTCTTTACGCGTGGCGTTAGACGCAACGATGGCATTGATGAGATTTTGAGGCACATCTTGGTAGTTGGCCAACAGTTGCTTTGTGTCTTTGGGCAAACAGTAACCGCCATAACCAAAGCTGGGGTTGTTGTAGTGACTACCAATGCGGGGGTCCAAACCAACACCGTCAATGATTTGACGAGTATCTAAGCCATGCATCGATGCATAAGAGTCGAGTTCATTGAAGTACGCCACACGCATGGCCAAGTAAGTGTTGGCAAACAACTTAATCGCCTCAGCCTCGGTGCTGTCGGTGTACAGCACGGGCACGTTTTGCTTTACTGCCCCCTGCTGCAAGAGCGCAGCAAAGCGTTGCGCCCTTTCAGACTTCTCACCCACCACAATGCGGCTGGGGTGAAGGTTGTCGTAAAGCGCCTTGCCTTCTCTCAAGAATTCGGGTGAAAAAATGAGATTGGGCGCATTGAGTTCTTCACGTGCTTTTGCCGTGTACCCCACAGGGACAGTTGATTTGACAACCATGACTGCATTCGGATTGATGGCTTGAACATCACGAATGACCGCCTCGATGGAACGGGTGTCGAAATAGTTGGTTTGAGGGTCGTAGTCGGTCGGCGTAGCAATCACCACAAAGTCAGCGCCCTCGTAGGCTTCGCGCTTGTCGAGAGTGGCTCGGAAATTGAGTTTTTGGGTTTTTAGGTACGCCTCAATCTCCCCATCTTCAATGGGCGACTCTTTGCGATTGAGCTTCTCAACTTTACTTGCCACGATGTCAAGGCACACCACTTCGTTGTTTTGCGCCAGCAAGATGCCGTTAGACAAGCCAACATAGCCAGTTCCAGCAATCGCAATTTTCATAGTCATTCAACGCTGACGCTTTGGGTGTAACCGTGCTTCTTTAAAAGCGCATGCTTTTTAGCTTCTTCTAGGTCCGTCGCCACCATCTCAGCACACATTTGTTGCACGGTGATCTCTGGCGTCCAGCCCAGTTTGGCTTTGGCTTTGGAGGGGTCACCCAGCAAAGTTTCGACTTCTGTGGGGCGGAAGTAGCGCGGGTCAATCTTGACCACCACGTCACCCACCTTAAGGCCAGGGGCTTTATCACCCTTAATGGCTGCAACAGTGGCAGTTTCGTTCACGCCTTCACCTTGAAAACTCAAGGCAACCCCCAACTCTTCAGCGCTCCATTGGATGAATTGGCGCACGCTGTATTGCACGCCTGTGGCGATGACGAAGTCTTCGGCTTGTTCTTGCTGCAACATCATCCATTGCATGCGCACGTAGTCTTTGGCATGGGCCCAGTCACGCAGCGCGTCTAGGTTACCCATGTACAGGCATTGCTCTAGGCCTTGGGCGATGTTGGCTAGGCCACGGGTGAT
>JACCDN010264495.1_pt1 | contig 26471 bp, 24 predicted proteins | sample 7441691 | NCBI WGS metagenome assembly JACCDN01 (sample SAMN15323439, study PRJNA562643) | freshwater metagenome | isolation source: river surface water | place: USA:Blue River Watershed | collected 2017-08-16 | reverse complement strand
GGCTTGGTCCGTTCAAATTTTCCTTTTGCCATATTTCTTCTCCAAAGAGCAATGCCCGTGTGTGTTTAACGTCTCCAGCGAGAAAGTGCCACGGGCAGCTCTTTCACCACTTATGTGGCGCCGAAGACAAATGAAGGAAGCGGCATTAAGCCGCTTCGGGATTGAAGTTACTTAGCGCGCGAGGCCACGATGGCTTCAGACACGTTACGCGGGGCTTCCGAGTAGTGTTTGAATTCCATGGTGTAGGTCGCACGGCCTTGCGACATTGAACGCAAGGTGGTGGAGTAACCAAACATCTCTGACAAGGGCACTTCGGCCTTGATGGCTTTACCGCCACCGACCATGTCGTCCATGCCTTGCACCATGCCGCGGCGTGAAGACAAGTCACCCATGACGCTACCTGCGTAGTCTTCTGGGGTCTCAACTTCAACAGCCATCATGGGCTCGAGAATGACGGGGCTGGCTTTGCGGCAACCTTCTTTGAAACCAAAGATGGCAGCCATCTTGAAGGCCATTTCGTTCGAGTCCACATCGTGGTACGAACCGAAGTGCAATGTGACCTTGACGTCCACCACAGGGTACCCGGCCAACACGCCTTGACCCAAAGCCTCGATCACGCCTTTTTCCACTGCAGGGATGTATTCGCGAGGAACCACACCGCCCTTGATGGCATCGACAAATTCCACGCCCTTGCCAGCCTCATTAGGCTCGATCTTGAGCACGACGTGGCCATATTGACCCTTACCGCCGGACTGACGAACGAACTTGCCTTCGGCATCTTCGATGGTCTTGCGAATGGTTTCGCGGTAAGCCACTTGTGGCTTGCCAACGTTCGCTTCGACACCGAACTCGCGCTTCATGCGGTCGACAATAATTTCCAAGTGCAACTCACCCATACCGGCGATCAGGGTCTGGCCGGACTCTTCGTCGGTCTTGACGCGGAACGATGGATCTTCTTGCGCCAAACGCTGCAAGGCAATACCCATTTTTTCCTGGTCGGCTTTTGTCTTGGGTTCCACGGCCTGTGTAATCACGGGCTCAGGGAACACCATGCGCTCAAGCGTCAGCACCGCTGCGGGGTCGCACAGTGTTTCGCCGGTGGTCACTTCTTTCAGGCCGATACACGCAGCGATGTCGCCAGCAACAATTTCGCTGACTTCTTCACGCTTGTTAGCGTGCATCTGCACGATACGACCAATACGCTCTTTCTTGCCACGGATCGGGTTGAACACCGTGTCACCCTTTTGCAAGACGCCGGAGTACACACGCACGAAGGTCAACTGACCCACAAACGGGTCGGTCATCAATTTGAATGCCAAGGCCGAGAACTTTTCAGTGTCGGAAGCCTGACGCACAACAGGTGCATCGTCTTCATCCATACCACCGACGGGTGGAATATCCACTGGCGAAGGCATGAACTCAATCACGGCGTCCAACATACGCTGCACACCCTTGTTCTTGAAAGCAGAGCCGCAATACATAGGCTGGATTTCGCTGGCAATCGTGCGCTTGCGAATACCGAACTTGATCTCTTCTTCAGTCAAATCACCTTCTTCAAGGTATTTGTTCATCAGCTCTTCAGTAGCCTCAGCTGCCGCTTCGACCATTTTCTCGCGCCACTCTTTTGCCAACTCGACCAGCTCAGCAGGGATGTCCTTGTAGTCGAACAGCATGCCTTGCGATGCCTCGTCCCAGATGATGGCTTTCATCTTGAGCAAGTCGACAACGCCGGTGAAGTTTTCTTCAGCGCCGATTGGGATCACCATGGGCACAGGGCTTGCCTTCAGGCGCAGTTTCATCTGGTCCACGACCTTGAAGAAGTTGGCACCGGTACGATCCATCTTGTTCACAAAGGCCAAGCGTGGCACTTTGTACTTGTTTGCTTGACGCCAGACTGTTTCAGACTGGGGCTGTACGCCACCGACAGCACAGTACACCATGCAAGCACCGTCCAGCACGCGCATAGAGCGCTCGACTTCAATGGTGAAGTCAACGTGTCCAGGGGTATCAATAATGTTGATACGGTGCTCAGGCAGGGACTTGTCCATACCCTTCCAGAAGCAGGTGGTAGCCGCAGAGGTGATCGTGATGCCACGCTCTTGCTCTTGCTCCATCCAGTCCATGGTGGCAGCGCCGTCGTGCACTTCACCAATTTTGTGGTTCACACCGGTATAAAAGAGTACGCGCTCGGTAGTAGTAGTTTTACCAGCGTCAATGTGAGCAGAAATACCGATGTTGCGATAGCGCTCAATGGGGGTATGGCGAGCCATGATGGATCCTTGGTTGATCTAAATCTTCTGTCTTTAATCCGCTACGCACACAACGCGGCGTAGCGAGAAGGCTTCAGGCTAGGCGCAAACCCGCTGACAGTGCCCAATTACTTAAATGTGGCACGACAAGGGTTTGCAACGATGCTTGAAGCCTTCGCAGTAGCCGCTCTTTAGAAGCGGAAGTGGGAGAAGGCCTTGTTCGCCTCTGCCATGCGGTGAACTTCGTCACGCTTCTTCATCGCACCGCCGCGGCCTTCAGTAGCCTCCAGCAGTTCGTTGGCCAGACGCTGGGCCATAGACTTTTCACCGCGCTTGCGGGCCGCTTCCTTGATCCAGCGCATCGACAAAGCCAAACGACGAACTGGACGCACTTCGACGGGAACCTGGTAGTTAGCACCACCAACACGGCGGGACTTCACTTCGACCATGGGCTTCACATTGTTGATAGCAACAGTGAATGCCTCTACAGGGTCTTTATCAGGATGCTTCTTCTCGATCAGTTCGAGCGCGCCATAAATAATGCGCTCAGCAACCGCTTTTTTGCCGCCTTCCATGATCACGTTCATGAATTTGGACAGCTCTACATTGCCGAACTTAGGATCCGGCAGAATTTCACGTTTAGGGACTTCGCGACGACGTGGCATTTTTTCACCTCTTTGCTTCAGTTGGCGCTCTTGCGAACACCGGGAGAGTTAATCAATAAGACTCTCACTTACTCGACCCAAACACCGGGTCACTTCGTTTATTTACCGCGCCACGCAGCAAACAAACACCTTTTAAATTGCAGAAAACAGGGCTTATTTAGCCTTTGGCTTCTTGGCACCGTACTTGGAGCGCGACTGCTTGCGGTCTTTCACGCCTTGCAAATCGAGCGATCCACGTACGATGTGGTAACGCACACCGGGCAAATCTTTGACACGACCGCCGCGAACCAGCACCACGCTGTGTTCCTGCAGGTTGTGGCCTTCACCGCCAATGTAGGAGATGACCTCAAAACCGTTGGTCAAGCGCACTTTGGCAACTTTACGCAGAGCGGAGTTAGGCTTTTTAGGCGTGGTGGTGTACACACGGGTGCATACGCCACGGCGCTGCGGAGAGTTCTGCATCGCAGGGCTCTTCGACTTGATGATCTCGACCTCACGGCCTTGACGCACGAGCTGGTTAATGGTTGGCACTTAAGCCTCCTAAAGAAAAAACGTCCCTAAACGTTTGACGACAATTGTTTGACCAATTGTTTGGTTTGTGAAATTACGAAAACGTGAATCCCTTCGGAATTTCCGAAAAGCCTTCAACTGTATCAGATCAAGGTTTTCCCCGCAAGGGGTTTAGCGAATCCACAATCGCACAGAATCCCAAGCGCGGCCCAGAATTCCAGACTGCTCGACCGTCTCCAAAGCCAACAAAGGCACCTCGCCCACGAGTTCCTCGCCTGCCAGGATTTTCAACATGCCCAGTTGTTGCCCTTTGGAAATGGGTGCAACCAGCGGATCCGTGCGGACAACCTGGGTTTTGAGTTTGGCAGCTGTGCCAGCGGGAACCGCGACGACGATGGGCTGTGGGCGTCCAAGCTTGGCCATAGATTGAGCGCCTTTCCAGATGTTTGCGCTCACTACCGCTTGGTTCGCGTCAAATAGCTTGACCGTTTCGAACGCGGCGTAGCCCCAGTTCAACAGTTTTTGCGATTCATTGGCACGGGCATTTTCGTTAGCTGTACCCAGAACAATCGAAAGCAGTCGGCGGCTGATGGTGGTTGCAGGGGTGCCGGCCGGAGCGCTTGGACTGGCGGGGGTAATGAAATCACGTTTGGCAGTGGCCACCATGCAATATCCGGCCGCTTCCGTGAAGCCGGTTTTCAAGCCATCCACGGTTGGATCGCGAAACAGCAACAAATTGCGATTGCTGTCATTTGCAGCAGGAGTGCCCGGGTAACGGTACTTTTTGATGGAGTAGAAGCCCACGTAATCCGGAAAATCCGCCATGAGCCGTGTTGCCAGAATACTGAGATCACGTGCCGTGGTTGTGTGCCCAGCCTCCGTCAAGCCCTCTGGGTTTTTGTAGCCCGTGGACTTCATGCCCAGCAGTTTGGCCTGGTCATTCATCATTTGAACAAAACGCTCTGCCGATCCGCCCACGCCTTCTGCCAGCGCCATCGTCGCGTCATTGCCTGACTGCACGATCATGCCTTTGATCAAATCCTCCACGGGCACTTGCATCTTGGGATCGATGAACATTCGCGATCCTGGCATCTTCCAGGCACGTTCGCTCACCGGCAGGGTTTGCTTCAGGTCCAGTTTTTTGGTACGCAGCGCGTCAAATACAAGATACGCTGACATCAGCTTGGTTAGTGAAGCAGGCTCCACTGGCATATCCATGTCTTTGGAAGCCAGTATCTGATTGGAAGTGACATCCAGCAACAAATAAGCGCGGGCAGCCACCTCGGGTGGCTGAGGCGTTTGTGCAGTCACAGAAAAGCAGGCGGCTGCAAGAATTAGAGAGAGAAGGAATTTCATGGGGAATAGGTCCATTGCCGGTGTTCGGCGGATCGACAAGATTACAAAGTGAGTCTGTTAGGCCTATGGACTAGGCGCGGCCATCAGGTGGCGCACTACCAAGCTGCGTAAAAGCGGCAATTGTCCATGAAAGAAGTGGGCGACCCCTGGAATAACAGTTACTGGCAAGGTTTGCGGGCGCGCCCAGTTCAAGACATCGGTCAATGGGACCGTGTCATCTTGTTCACCATGCAGCACCAGTGTCCGCGCATGCAATTCTTGTGCGATGGGCGCCACATTGAACCGCGTGGCCGCCGTGCCCACCAATACCAAGTGCTTCGGCGCGCGCGTTGCACGCAGAGCTTCTACCGCATGGCTCACCACAAAGGCACCGAAAGAAAAACCCGCCAAGGCCAGCGCAGGGGCGGCCTGCGACCCTGCGTGCGCATCCATGGTCTCCACATGCTGAACTTGATCAACCACGGCCAGCAGATCCTCCAGTTCACCACGCCCTGCGTCATGCACACCCTCGGTTGCACCTACGCCGCGAAAATTAAAGCGAACCGCACGCCAACCGCATTGCACAAAGGCGCGTGCCAGGGTCTGCACCACCTTGTTGTCCATGGTTCCCGCAAAAAGCGGGTGAGGGTGGGCAATTACCGCTACACCACAAGATTCCTGACCGGGTGACAGTACAGGCAAATCTTCCAGACATTCGATGGCACCTGCGGGCCCGCGCAGCGTGAATCGTCGGGTTTGGGAATTCATGTATCAGCTATCAATATAGGAGCGCATTACGCTTATTGCACGAGGGCTAGGCGTTGTATTTATTCAAACAACTGCCTTATCGACCCAAGTGGGCTGGAGTCAGCAGGCGCTCAACTACCACGCCATTCTTGAGGTGCGAATCCACAATTTCGTCGATATCCTGTGCGTCTACATAGGTGTACCAGACGCCCTCCGGGTAAACCACCGCTACAGGGCCTGCCGCACAGCGATCCAAACAGCCCGCTTTGTTCACACGCACTTGACCGGGGCCAGACAAACCCGCCTCTTTCACACGTTGCTTGCAACGGTCAAAGCCGTCTTGCGCGCGGTGCTGGGCACAGCATTCCTCACCGTTTTTGCGCTCGTTGAGGCAGAAGAAAATGTGGCGCGCATAGTAGCCGGCGGATGGAGGGGTGGACGCAGTCATGGGTAGATTCTAGTTTTTTGCGTCGCGCTGCCAGATCAACGTCAGCACATACAGCAGCACGGTGTAGGGCCACAACCAGCCCAGCCATTGCGCCAGCCCGTGGAATCGGATAAAGCGCCCCTGCTCCCAAGCTTGTAGCGTTTGCTCGAAATAGACGCCTTCGGGTGCCTGGTTCAGCACACTCAGGTAGATCCCCAGACACAGCAAGAGCAGCGCCGCGCTGGCTCGCCACGGTACAAACGCGAGCGCAAGCGAAAAGGCTGCCGCCAACACCAACCCCACCTGTACGGGAAAGCCCAGCCAGGCCCACGCATGCGCAGGTCCCCAGCTCAGTGCGGCCGACAGCGCTGACGCGCCAATGCCCGCGCCAAACACCATCACAACGAAGACGAGCTTGCGCAACCGTGTTCGCACCACACAAAACCCGAGCAAACACGGAATCATCAAGCCCAACCACACACAGAGCATTTCGGCCCCCGGCAGCAAGGGTTGCAGCTCTGTGTCCCGCACCGGGAGCAGGTCCAGAAACGGGGTGCCTTGCAGCTGTTCGCCGAGAGTCTCCTCTATGCGCTCCAGCACCTGACCCAGACCAAACGGCACTGAGGGCGGAAACAACAATGCCAACGGCCACAAGGCCAGCAACACGATACCCCCTCGCCCGTGGGGCACAAACCAGCGGCTGCGAATTTGGCTCCATCGGTCGATCACACCCAAGCGGGCGAACACCACCGTACTGAACGCGCCAAAGAATGCCCCCGCGCTATCGAGCAGCAGGTCTTCGCGCGAAGGCACACGTGCGGGCAGGTAGCTTTGCAAAACCTCCATAGACAATGCCAGCAAAGCGGCCATTGCCGTCGGCACCAGTACGGGAAACCGTGCGCGACCACTGCGTAGCGCGCTCAGCGCCAGCAGGGCGCCCAATGGTGCATAGCCTGCGACATTGATGGCAACGTCAAAACCCGTCCAATAGCGTGGCATGGGCGCTGCCAGAAACACCCAGGGCGCAATGCCCTGATCCCGCCATTCAGAGAACGGGTACAAACTGGCATAGGTGACCAGACCCACATAGATCAGGGCCAGTGGCCATGCCGCTGATTTGTGCATCACACACCTTTCTCTATGGCAGGTAACGAGGCTGCGCTAGGGCTTCCGCGGCAATTCTTCAGAATGGTTTTACCACCACCAACAAGACGACGGCTATCAACATAAAAGCCGGTGCCTCGTTGAACCAGCGAAACCACACGTGACTGCGCGCCATGGTGTGGGATTCAAACTTTTTCAGGATCACGCCACACCCGTGGTGGTAGCCAATGGCCAATGCCACCACCGCCAATTTGGCGTGCATCCAGCCATTGCCCGGCCCCCAGCCGACACCCAGCCCCACCCATAGCCACACCCCAAAGCCCAAGGCCGGTACTGCGAGGATGGTCATAAACCGATAGAGCTTGCGCGCCATCAGCAAGAGGCGTTGCCGTTCGGCGTCGGACCCTGTTGGCACCATCGCCAGATTGACAAAAATGCGCGGCAAATAGAACAGGCCGGCAAACCAGCTGGCGACAAAAATAATGTGGAACGACTTGACGAGCAGATAGGTCATTGGACGAGTTTAGCGTTGCAATGCGGCCGCCCGGCCAAAAAAAACCCCAGCACGTGGGCTGGGGTGGTAAGCCTATTAGCTGTCACACATCAAGGCCCCGCTCAGGGAGGAAAAGCGGGAGATAGCAAGCTATCTGGGGTGGAATTTAGCAAAATGTGCTGTCAATTGCAAGAGGCTTTACGCAATACACACAAAAATCTCGGGGATGCTACAGACACGGTGTACCGAATCGTTTGACGACGTCAATCGGTTTTCAGGCACAATTTTCCCCATGACGCCTTATGCACCCTACCCCCAAGGCCGCCCACGGCGCCTGCGCCGTGACGCGTTCACCCGCAATTTGGTACGCGAGCACCAACTCACCGCACACGATCTGATCTACCCCGTCTTTGTGGTGGACGGACAACAGCAGAGAATCCCCATTGCCTCCATGCCCGGCGTCGAGCGTCTGAGCCTGGACCTGTTGCTACCCGTGGCTGAAGAATGCGTGAAGTTGCAAATCCCGGTCATGGCGCTTTTTCCAGTGATTGACCAGTCGCTCAAGAATTACGAGGGCTCCGAAGCACTCAACCCCGATGGTTTGATTCCCCGCGTAGTGCGTGCGCTCAAGAAGGAGTTCCCCGACCTGGGCGTGATGACCGATGTTGCGCTGGACCCCTTTACCAGCCATGGCCAAGACGGCCTGCCAGACAAACGCCCCGAAGCCGATGGCTATATCCTGAATGATGAAACCATTGCCATGCTGGTTCAGCAGGCTTTGACACAAGCAGATGCCGGTGTAGACATCGTAGCCCCCAGCGACATGATGGACGGCAGAATCGGTGCGATACGCGCCGCCCTGGAAGCCAAAGGCCACGTCCACACCCGCATCATGGCCTACAGCGCCAAGTACGCGTCGGCGTTTTATGGCCCCTTCCGCGATGCCGTGGGTTCTGCATCCAACCTGGGCAAGAGCAACAAAAAGGTCTACCAGATGGACCCCGCCAATACCGACGAAGCCCTGCGCGAAGTGGCCATGGACATTGCAGAGGGCGCAGATATGGTGATGGTCAAGCCCGGCATGCCGTACTTGGATGTGGTGCGCCGCGTCAAAGACACCTTCAAGGTGCCGACCTTCGCCTACCAGGTGAGTGGCGAATACGCCATGCTAAAAGCTGCTGCCCAAAACGGCTGGCTGGACCATGATGCGGTGATGATGGAAAGCCTGCTGGCCTTCAAGCGCGCCGGTGCTGATGGGGTTTTGACTTACTTTGCCCGAGACGCCGCAAGACTACTATTAAAAGCATAGCTGGTAGCGCTTGTTTTACGAGGGCTACGGCCTGTTTTGTCAACAAACCATTCTTCCAGGGCCGCCATGCGTATTTTTCATCTGCAGAGCACCAGCGTTACCGAGACGGACGACCTGGGTGCATTGACGGCATCTGGCCTGCCCGCGCACGGAATCGTGTGGGTTGCGTGCGCCCGCCGTGAGTTTGAGGTCATGCAGGGGCAGGTGCAAGGCATGTTGCAAGCCCTGTGCGGCCAACAACTGGTGGATCTGCATGTTTCGGACCTGGTGAACAACCAGCTGCCTTCGCACTACGACTACACCTCGCAGTACGACATGTTGGTGTTTCGCCGGTTGGCCGCCGGGCAGCGCGCGACTGACCCCAAGCACCCCGGCGAGCCGCTGCACCAAGAACCCGCCAAAAGTGGCCCACCTATCTTGCGCCGCATCGACACCAGCCCCGTGGGCTTTGCGGTGTTTGACCGCATCCTGCTCACCGTGCACCCCACCGATTGCGCGGTGCGCGATGCCTATGCCAGCAAGCTGCTGCAGGTGGTGAGTGCAGAGTCCCGGGCTGCCGGTGCACGCCTACCCACCAGCCCGGCAGACCTCATGTTGCGCATCATCAACCAGATGGTCGACGGCTTTTTGGAGCTGCGCCGAGAACTCACCCACCAGTTGGACCATTGGCAAACCGAGCTGCTCAACCCCCGCACGCGTTTCAACAACTGGAGCGCCCTGTTGGATGCGCGGCTGGCCCTACACACGCTGGATGAAGTGTGCGAAGACCAGCGCGCGGCCATGCAAGACTGGATTGAAGCCGTTAAAACCTGGCCCGAGGCAGAGACCCCCGCTGGCCAGCGCGAACGCGAACTGCTGCAAGTGCGTGGTCGCGACGTGCTGGAACACATTGAGCGCGTGGTGCACCACGTGCGGCGTCTGGAGCAAAGCGTAGAAACGGCCGTGCAGATGCACTTCAGCGTGCAGAGCAACCGCACCAACGACATCATGCGCACGCTGACCGCGTTGACCGCCATCTTTTTGCCGCTGAACTTGGTCACCGGCTTCTTCGGCATGAACTTCGAATTCTTGCCATTAATTCACCAGCAAAACGGCCTGCTCTGGGCCATCGGGGCCATGGCAATGTTTGCCGTGGTCCTGGTTGTTTTCTTCTGGCGCAAACGCTACTTGGCCCGATCAGGCCGTTAGCACTACAGCCACCACCGGCCCCACGGCGCAACGGGCCGCCGTCTTGACATGAAACGTCAAACCAGCAAAAATGGAACACCATTCCATATTTTAGCTAAAGCGTCCTCATGACAAAACCCATCACCCTCCGGCACACGCTGGGCTATGGCAGTGCAAACCTGCTCGGCAGCGGCGCGCTCGCCATTAGTGGCGCTTGGTTAATTTACTTTTACACGACCTTTTGCGGCCTGTCCGTGGTCGAAGCATCGGCCATTTTCTCGGTGGCCAGCATTTTGGACGCCATCAGCAACCCGATCATGGGTTACATCAGCGACAACTTCTACAACACCCGCATTGGCAGAAAGTATGGCCGCCGCCGCTTCTTCGTGCTGCTGGGTATTCCACTGGTACTGCTGTACCCGCTGATGTGGATACAAGGCTTTGGCTTTTGGTACTACCTGACCATGTACGCGCTGTTTGAGCTGGTGTACACGTCCATCATGGTGCCGTACGAGACCCTGGCATCGGAGATGACCAATGACTTTGCGGTGCGCTCCAAGCTCACCGGTTCCAAGGCCATGTTTGGCAAATCGGCCAACTTTCTCGCTGCTTTTATTCCCGCCCAGTTGTTCCTGGTTTACAGCAAAGATTCCCCCACGCCCTTTTTGCTCACCGGCGTCATCTACGCACTGGTCATGTGTGCGGCCATGATTGCGCTGTACATGACATCCTGGGAGCGCCCACCACACGAAGTGGCGCAAGAGAAAACCGCCAGCTTGGTGCAAGCGATGAAGAAGCTGTGCATTGACATGGTGTCCACCTTCCACCTGAAGATTTTCCGTAAACACCTGGGCATGTACCTCTTGGGTTTTGGTGCGGAGTGGTTGTTCATCTCCACGTTCACCTACTTCATCATTTTTTGCCTGGGGCAAGGCAAAGACGTGGTGGCCTACCTCAATAGTTTCAGCTCGGTCATGCAGCTGATTTCCACCTTTGTCTTCATCGGCATTTGCATCAAGCTAGGGTTTGCGCGGCCTTACCGCATCGCCTTGACCATTGTGTGCCTGAGCGTGCTGGCCTATACCGGCTTGTACTTTCTGGGCTGGTCACAGCAAGCAACCCTCATTGCGCTGTTTGCCATCACCGCCGTGTTTGGCATCGGCACCGGCGGTGTGTACTACATCCCCTGGACGGTCTACACCTTTTTGGCCGATGTCGATGAAGTGCTAACCGGCCGCCGCCGCGAAGGCATCTATGCCGGTGCCATGACGTTTGCTGGCAAACTGGCCCGCTCAGTCATCGTGTTTGCCATGGGCTGGACGCTGAGCCAGTTTGGCTTTGTATCCGGCCAGGCGACACAGCCGCAGACTGCGGTGTACGCGATCATTGGTGTGTTCGTAGTGGGTGTGATTGGGCTGGCGCTAGGCGCGATCTACTACACCACCCAAATGAAGCTGGACCGCCATAACCACGCGTTGTTGCTGGATGAAATTGCCCGCATCAAGGCCGGTGGCGCCATTGCAGATGTGCCTGCCCAAGCGCGGGCGGTGGCAGAAGAATTGACTGGGTGGAAGTATGAGCAGTGCTGGGGGAATAATGCGCTGGCGCAGAGGGAAGGTGGGGGTGGAAAGGGCTGAGTAATGCGGTGGGCTGTGCGGGAGTTGCGACAACCGTTTCGCGTGTGCGAATTTGCAATTTACGCGGCGCGAAGGTGTCGACGATGCTTGTACTAAAAGTCTGTTTAGACGCTTAGCCGACATCCAGATTTCCAGACAGCGGTCGTTCAAATCATCGGAAAAGGTACTTTAACGTCAGCCGTGTGTGGACCACAACGGCGCACTCACTCGTGAAGAATGGTAGCAGCGCGTCCTACTTTTGTGGGTCCAATCGACGAACCTATCCCTCACGCTGGGCGTCCACGCTGTCGCACAATGCAAACGTGACAAACTCGTTCTCCTTCGGATTTGCCTCCCAGAATTGAATGACGGCCAATGCAAGGCGCTCACGTGGGACTTGAAGCTCAGAAGGAACTGTCCAAGTCCTGAAACTCGGGTCACCAAATCCGACCATACAGCCGCCCGTCACTAGGCCTTCAATAACCTTCTTCAGCGTCTCCTTGTCAGGTGCAACTCCCAAACCGCCAAGGCTGCCGCGCAGAATGTTCCAAAGAAAGACGAGGTCACGCTGTGCTTCATTGAGCAGGTCCGTAAGCCAAGTCTCAATTTGCGTAGGCGTGTGCGTCATGAGGAATAACAAGTTTTTGGGTTGCATCAGTCAAGAATATAGCGGCCAGACCACCTATCCGGAGGATCGCTCCCGCCCCATAGGCGTCCAGCTAGAAAGCAGGCAAGCGCGGAATATAGGGAATTGCCTCAACTAAGCCATATGTGACGGTGGCCGCGTAGGGGGCACGCCAGATTGACCACAGGACCCTTGTCGATTGAATGTTAAACATTGACGTCGGCATTGAAATTGCCGTTCCAAGAGCGCACGCGGACTCGATTGACTAACGGCGCGCCAGCCCACGATGGAAGCGTCGGCTTTGCGTCCGCCTCGATGTGGGTAGAACCGTGCCACTGATCATCAAACCACCAAGAAAGGACCGCAACCCGCTCCGTGACAAGTTGTTTGACAAATACTAGAGCACTTTCAAACTCCCCAGTCCAGTCGTCAAAATGGGAATGAAATGTGTCAAAGGCTACGGTTATCTCGTCGTTCGAGGTGGAAATTAGCAGTCCGTGCTCGACGTTCGCCGGCTCTGGCGCCTTCACCTCAACCACCAAGTAGGGCCGACCAGAGTCATCCGTTTCGGCGCGCACAAGCGCCCGCCACTCTGGAAACTCCGAAAGCAGCAAATCAACGTTCGATGCGTCCAAGGTCTGGGTCACTGATTAACGTCGGCGTTGTACGGCGGGCAGCATATGCCGCGCAGCGGCATATGCTGTTGCGTGTCCGTGAGAACAACCTGTTAATACTCGTCGTGCCTGACACTGCGACACTCCTTTTTTGGATCATGTTCATTTACGCGCCCATACACTTTGGCGGAATATAAACGACCATTGTCATCGACGATCTCAACAGCACAACCGAAAGGTTGCCCTGTTCCAAAGAACGTATGCCACTTCAAATCGCCTTCCGGCACGGAGAAGTCAATATGAACCCTTGCCGCAACAGCCCATGACGGCGAAAGCTTTTGCGTCGCCAATTGCTTGTCCATTTGCTTTCTGTATCGAACCGCTACGAGTCCAATTGGGTCTTCGGCGAGAGGTTGATCGCTTGGCGCCAGTAAATCAACGAGGAGCTTCGTTGTACCCGAGGCATTTGCATACCTAAGGAGCTTCCCCATTGCCCAATAGCCATCAGCATCGTTGTTTCTGCTTGCAAAAGATGTCGCGAGACCACACGCAATACCCTTCAGAGATCTTCGTCGCACCATTGTCTTTTCAGAGTTTCAACGTCGAAACTGTCCTGTACGCAGCATGCGCCGCGCAGCTGCACTTTGCTGCTGTGTGTCCGCGCAGAGCAACCTGTTGTACATCGCGCTCGCCAAGTGGTCTGCAATTCGGGGCGTTGGGATGCATTGGCCTAGAAATCCAAGAAGTCAAACAGCGACAGATCGATATCCGGGAACTCGAGCCATGACAAATCAAGATCGAACCAAGAGGAATCAGCTGTCGTACTCACCGATGACAACATCTCGCATTTCATTGAGATGTAATCGCAGCTCTCGCCGATTGATTGATGGTACGCATCAAAATCCTTGTGCGAGTTAAAGGTTGCATGAGACCAGCAAGCAAAATCAGGGCCGATGTTTTGCCGCCTATTCGCGCTCTTCACTTCCTCAACGCTGTAGTACTGCTTTCGTCCGTAGTTCTTAAGAAGGTCTGATCCAACAGCTCGCGTTTGCTGGCGGCGATCTGCTGGACTGATAGAGCAAGCGGGCATAGATCGATCTACTCCTGTGGTTTACAACGTTGGCCGTGAATGGGCCGTAACGGCGCACTCAACATTGAAGAATTGCGACCAGGCTGGTCGCCGTTGTGGGTTCATTCGACGAACGCGTTATGTGCCACTTTTGAGGGCATAGTAGGTGGTCGCTGTCTTACATTGCTAGCGTGATGCTACCGATCGCAAACGCGCCGCCAGCGAACGCAAAAAAGGCAACAAAAGCGCGCAACAGTCTGACTCGATAGAAGTTGCCTTCATCGGTGAAACACTGAGGCATAAACAGTGAGAGAGGAAAATATTTGGCCCAACGCCGCTCTGGATTAAACCTGCGCGTTGTCTTGACCATGTAGTAGGCACCAAAGAACCAAGAAATCACTCCGCCCGCCCAGCAGATGATGAAGCCTAGCGGCACAAGGTAAGCAATCAGGGGACTAGTCATGGCACATAACGAATGAAGATGACCGGACCACAACAACTTGCGGCGAAGTCGCTTTCTGCAGTTGCGGGTCCGAGTCAATTGACATTGTTAAACCTCATTCCACTACCCTCGAAAGCAAGCCAGAAGCGACGCCTCTGGAGCGATTACCTCAAGAAGAATGAGTCCAACGCAGCCCAGCAAGAAACCCGCGTTTGCCATCCACAGCCTTACGGCATACAAACGTATCGTTTGATCGCCGAGGGTCTTCCATTTTCCAGACATGAAATAGCGTGAAGCGATGGCACCATGCTGGTCACCGTCATCGAAGGAGACTTTCTCCTGGGTTAGGGCGCGCCATGTGCCTCTGTGATGCTCGCACAGTCGCCCTTGAAATCGACCAAAGTACAGGGCCCCAACAATGAAGCTCGTGCCAATCAATAGCCACGTAGCGGGATAGAACAGACTCAGAACGCTACACATGGTCGATGAGTTTTAACGTTGGCGCTGCCAGGCACGCAGCATGTGCCCCGCAGCGGCATTCTGCTGCTGCGTGCCCGCGCCGAGCGAAATGCTAGAGGTCATGGCGTACGCCCTTCTGGATGAATATCGAGCCCCAACATCATCGGTGGAAACACATGTCTTAAGGTTAGCGTTGGACCTGTGCTCAAAAGAAGGTCGAAAGCAGATACTGGTCCTTCACCCATTGAGTCCCAAAGCCGAATGTCTGAAATAGTCGCAGGGAGGAAGGGTACTACCTCTGCCGGAGTCGAAACAGCGAACTCTGGGGCACCAGGCCAGCGTTGAATTCCCGGCGGTTCAGACCAGTCAATCATTTCAATACCCAACGCAGGGTATTGGTTAGGAATCGGCACTTCGCAAGGCCGCACCTGCACCGATACTGATTCCGCGAGTTCCAAGTTAGCAGCGTACGTGGCGATCTGAGGCGTGCTGCTATCCACCCAAGCTGGGTGTGTACCTGTGTTCAACAGGTTCAGTGCCAGCAACTCTCGTCCAACAAGATCGGTGAATTCCATGAACTCTAACGAATAATCAATGGTTAACTGTAGTCGATCAGGCCGTGACATCAGATGTCAGCTATCGCCCCGATGGGGCGACGATAGCAGGCATTAAGCAGTCATCCAAAACTGCATCCGCCCCTCACTGCTTCTGAGACCCATTTTTCCTCTGCGTCGCCTTTTGCAGCCAAGCGCTTTAAAGCATCCATGATCAGTGGCCCGACATTGAGTTCTTCTGCAAGCTCAGCTAGCCGCGGAATATTTTGGTCTGCCCAACAAGTCGATGAGTTGTAGACGGTGCATACAAAAAAGTCGGCTTCGAAAACTCCAGAATCCAATAGCACCTGCCAAGGCCTCGTACTTAACTGATCGGCCATAGCGTGAAGTTCAAGCGCGATTGCCAGCCACGCGGCATCTACCGCATTCTGACTGCCACGCATTTCGAATTCCGCAAACTCGGCCAGCTTATAGGAGGTAGCCAGGCCGTTGGTGTTGTTCCAGAAGGCGTCAGACCGGCTCAAACGATCGAGCCGCCAAAACCCTGCGTCGACTGCGCTACGAAGTCTATTGATGACATAGGAGTTGCCGTTGCACTGTTCTTTGAAGTCGTACAAGAGAAATTCTTCAGCCCAATATTCACCTGCACTAAGCTCTCCCCGCACGTATCGGAGTTTCACGGAGTCTTGCATGGTTGCTCTAGGAAGGTTCTTGTTCACTTACAGGACCAGCTTAGCCGGCAGGTGGGATGACCGCTCACCGCCCCGAAGCGGTGACGATAACAGACGCACTGCTGACTTTCAGCACGCTGATTTGCTCGCTAAAAAGTTGTCGTAGTCTACGACAGACTGACGGCCAGCTCTGTGGCATCGATTTCCCCATACTTGACTTCGGCCGTTGACCACTGGCCGTCCTCCAACCATTGAGCAGACGGTTGCAGTGATGATCTAGCGCAACGAATTAGTATGGTTTGAAATTCCCATCAGCCCGTGATCGCGGTAACGGCAATGTGGGTGAAGAACTGGATGGCTATCAGGAAACGGAACAAGATGAGAACGCAGATCTCTTAAAGAGACTTTCTTGTTGACAACAATTCCTTATTTTTACGGTGTTCAATCACAACCCGACCGACGTACCAGAATACGAACAACACGACAATCAAGCAAACAGTCCACTTAATTCCTTCAATCGTGGATGTTCCAACTTTTGAAGCTGCCACCCCCTGATATAGCTGATAACGTGCTGCTGCCCGAGCCTTCGACAGACTCTCCACGTAGCGAGTTGTTTCATCAGCCGTAACGCGGTCCGCGTAGGTTTGAAACGTATCAGCAATGACGACGACGTTTGCCTTTCGGGTTATCTCTCGGTTAAATTCAAAAGCGGGGTCAGCAACTCGTTCTATTTTTGGCTTTATTGACCAATCTGCCGGTAAACGAATCTCTGTAACGCTTTCGATTTCAAGTGGATGTTCTAAGCGCAACGGTGAATTTCGCTTGGTGTCGCGTGGTGCGCGCATAGCGGAATAGATCTCGGGCACTTCAATTTTTGCCTCTTGTCTAGCTTTCTGGTCATTCATAACCCAAAATTTGGGAATCAAATATTTTTCAGTTGTGGTGACTATGTTGCCGATTTGATCGTCAGTAAATTGAAATGGTTCGGCAACTTTGATCGTTGGATAGTAAGCAGCGTAAAAATTCAAATAGTCTTGCTGCAGCTTGTCAATCGTTTGTTTGGCAATACTCGATCTGAACGCTTCGGCGCTTACGCCTTTTAATGACGTTTTCACCGTGTAGGTTGCATCAACATCTTTGTTACTCGGGACCTCAAAAAAGGACTGAACGATTCGTTTGTACTTTGTTGCTTCACCTGAAAACATTGGGGTCAATCGTGTTGTGGCCGGATCGATGACCAATGCCATGCCGTAATCAGGCTGCGAGATGGATGTCAAATCTCCAAACTGTACTGCTTGAGTAGGATCAATCCAGTAGATGCGATCAGCCAAATCAACTTGAACAATAACGTGATCAAAAGCGCTCGGCGTAGCTAAAAGGTGCACAACATCAGCGCGCATTCGCGTATTGACGACTGCAGCTCTAGCCTTAATACCCATTGCATTCAACATAGTCAACGTCATCAGTGCCTTGTCTTTGCAGTCACCAAAGCGCCTGATCATGACAGTATTAGGATCCGAAGGCGCATGCGACCCAGTCCCGACTTCCACTCCCAAATAGCGAATATTCTTCTGAACGTAACGCAACGTCTCCGCCGCTCTTGTTTGTGTGTCGCTGAAATCACGCGCGATGCGATCCACTTGGGTCTTGAGTTCAGGACTCAATCGCGTCGGTAATTTGTAAAGCGCAGAGGCCCATCCTGCAACGTCAGCCCATCCCGAAAATTCGCTCCACTGGACACTGACAAAAGGGTCATACGACATTGGAGTGTCGCGACTTAGTAGTAGTCCTGGTTGTCCCTGAATGCTCCATAAGTACTCTGTAAATTCACCACTTTCGTGTAGTTTTGGATGTGGCGCATCGTTTAGATTTTTAAAGAAAATATTGCGCACTTTTGGCCAAAGCAGTCGAACTTGCAATCGCTCGACGGGCGCACCCCATTGCATATCGAACCATCCAAAGTGTTTTCCGCCAAACACGGGATTCACGCCTTCAATGCTGTAGTCGTACTCAACCACATCGCCGACTCGGATATCTTCCAAAAAAATAGACGCCGTTTTTCGACCGTCAAAAATCAGATATTCGAGTTCCCTTTCACGCTGCAAAACCCGAATACGTGCGGAATTTAACTTGGCAATGACTATGTCATCGCGGCGAACGCGTATGGTGTGGAAAGTAAGTTTTTGATAGGCGGGGTCAAATACAACCTCAATATTTGCCGCGTTTTCCATGCCCCGCTCGTTCAATACCTTAACCGCAAAATGGTTGTACTGTTGCTTCGTCTTACCCTCAACACGCACCTGAATATCTGACAGCAAGTAGTACCGACCATCCTTGGCTGTAGTCGGCAGAGTTGGATTGAGCTTCGTTAAAGGAACTGGGATAACCCACCTGTATGGTTTCCCCTTCGAAAATCCATCATCCGCTGCATTTGTCGAGGTTATAAAACCAAAGAACATTACCAAACTACAAAGGAATGCAATGGCTTGGGATGGCACATCCCGATCGAAGTTGAAACACTGAAACAAAAACTCCTCCTATGTCGCCAAACAAGTTCAAATTGAGGCACTTGCGCAGCTTTTTTAATATTATGAAGTCCGCCGCGACTGAACTAGCAGACGACTAGTTTACGAGACTCCCATTTCTATTTTTTTGGTGTTGAGCGGCCCACACTTAGCTCGCGCAGGCGCTGCATCAGCAAACTGAGCCACATTCCGAGCAGACCGAGGTTTGATGACATGCATGCCGAATACAGTGTTACTGGACATCCAGCAAGCTGTCATTCGCGACGGGCAGCTTCCGCCCCAAAACACCCCAAACGCTATTTCAATTCCTGTTCTTTGGCTTGCTCCCTCAGCGCCAGCAGCCCTGGTGGATCATTGGAAAACCAAAACCACTGCGGGTCCGTTGCGCCGTTGCGCAGCAAGGACTGGTAGAACGTCAGCACCGCGATCGCACTACGCCTTCGCCTGACTCACTCCAAATGCAACGCCCCGCAAAAACTGAACGACCCCCTGCGCTACATCCAGGCGCTGCGCGGCGGCAATGGTCTGAATGAGGTCCCTCTCTGCACCAATCCGGCTTTGGAGTTGCATGGCAGTCTCCAGCCATCGCTCGGCTTGCTTTTTTGACAACAAGGGGCGCATGGATTCGACGGCGTACCGTAGGCGCTTGGCCAAGATACGTCTGCGATGCTGAATCAGCGTGTCCTTGGATTTGGATTGCAGTGCCTGCAATTGTTCCGCCAAGTGGCCCACGCGTTTGGTGGCCCATTGACTGGCGTCTTTGTTTTTATGGTCGTGCAGGCGCCAAGCGGCGTCAAATGACGCGCTCTCGTGCCAACGGGACAATTGAACCAGTGTGTAGCCAATGGCTGGGTCCAGCAATAGCGCGCGCAGCGTCGCCCGTTCCTCTTGTATCGCGTGCGCAAGTGCTGCCTCAAAATGGCTCCACTGCCCAGAAAGTTTGGCATCGCCCGCCTTGTACGCATGGGCGTAAACAGGAAGCACCTCGGTAGCGGCAACTTCCAGATCGCGCAAGTCAGTCAAGCGTTTCAACAGGGGTTTCAGTGGGTCGAGTGACGGAATCATCTCCTCGTCTATTGCCTTTTTGAACAGCTTCAAATTGCCCTTGAAACGGCGCCATCCCACACGCGCCTGGTGCAAAACCTCCGGCGAATCGCTGGTGCACACGGTCTGCAAATTGGCGGCAAACTGGCCAAAGCTTTCACGCAACACGCTTGCGGCAATAACGCTGAGGTCCATTTCGCCGTCAATCGCCGGTGGCTTGGCGCGCAGCGGCGCATAGAGCGTACCGTCAGCCAGGCGGTACGCCCGTTCGGCTTTGCTCATGTGCATGGGCAACAGGCTGACCTGCAAGCTGATTTGGCTGGCGACCTCAAAAACCGTGTCAAGGGAGCCGTCCAATAGTTCAATTTCCAGCTCGCACAATGGCGCGCTGCGCCCATCAAAAACCACTTCGCCGTGATCCAGCGCAACCGCAACGCGGCCCGGATCGCGCTCTACGATCCATGTCAAGCGTTCAAACGTTGTCGTAAATGCAGGTTGCAATTGCTGAAACAACGCCCCGCCAGCATCCAGCTCGCTCCATGGTGTTTCAGAGAGCGCGGTCGAATCAAGGCGTTCAGATGTGATGGGCGCATCCCATTCGCCATTGCAGCTAAAGGCTGATTTGCTGGACGCCGCGATTTTGAGCGTTTGCACCCACTGCGGGGCATGCGCATGGCCGATCCGCCGCACGCGCAAGGCCACCGCATGGTGCCGCAAAGCGAGGGTAGGCGTGTCGTAGTACGTGTTGTACAACTGCTGGCGCTCAGGCTTGCGCCGTCCAATGATCGCTACACGCGCCAGCTGCCTCTCCAGTGCGCGCAGGTCTTGAAGGGGCAGTGCCAGCTTGAATTGCATTTCCATAGTGCGTCTTTTGGAAGAACCGTCAATACAAGTACCTTGGGTTGCAGGTCGCAATGTGATACCAAAGCAAAGAACACCAGAGTAACCGATTGGCGTGCCGCGTGCGTGTCAAATCACCATTGCGCGTTGGTCACATATCTGAAATTTCTACGTCACAGAATGACCCATTTAGTAGTTGAACCCTCGCTCACCGGTAACCCAAATGACACAAATCTCCATGACTGGCTTGCGGTACGTATCAAAAGAAAACGGCTCCCCGTTTCAAGGCATTGGTAGCTCGGGTGAGACCTTGAGCTGCATCAAGTGTGGCAAACACAAGCTGCGCACCCGTGGCGTTCTGAAGCGCTATCTGCAATCGCTGCTCTTCGTGTGCTTTGATTGCAAACCCGCAGCCGTCAAAAAACCGGCCATCGACGCTATCCATACCCATTGCAAGGCGTAAGTACGGCCCGTCGAACGGCTAGGGTGCAGATCCTTTCAGCGGCAAGCCAAACAACCGCGCGCCGTTGTTCCAAGCAATGTTGCGCGCCACATCGGCAGGCAACGCGCCCAGCCACATGCGGTAGCCCTGCATCAGTTCTTCGTAGTATTGCCAGCGCTGGTTGACCCAGGTGTCAGAGCCAATCATGAACCGAGTGGGGTATTTCAGTAGCAGCGCGCGCCACTCGGGGCACAGCCGCAGTTGACCGGGTTTGTCTTCGCAGGTCAGGCCGGGGCGATACGACAGCTCGCCCATCAGCAACGGGTACTGCGCCAGCAGCGCATCCACCCGCGCCACGGGCGTGCCACCAATGCTGGTGTGCGCCCAAATGAGCCGCGCCCCTTGGCCTTTGGATGGTGTGTTTGCCATGAGCAGGTCAATCGCCGCATCATCCACATGGGCCAAGATGGCCAAGTCTTTTTCTTCGGCAAAGGCCATCAGCTTTTTGGCGACCGGGCCATTGGCGTTGGCGCTGTCGTACAGGTGGAATTCACCAATGCCTTTGAACGACCCGCTGGCCGTGCCCTTGGCGAACTCGGCTTGCACCATGTCGTAGATGCTGTCATCTTTGAACCATCTGTCGTAGTCCGCGCGGTTGCGGTACAGGCGGATGAAGGGCACAACCGTAATGCCGGCCTGCCGCGTTTGCGGGCTGCTGGCCAGCAGCTGGGTGCCGTCGTTGGGGCGCGAATTGGACACGATGGCACGCACGCCGCTGCGCTGCATGCGCGCCAGCACATCAGCCACGGGGTGTGGGCCTGCTTGGCCGTCCCAGGCTTCCTGGTTGTAGTGCAGGTGGGCGTCGAGCAAGGGGCCTGCATAGTCGGCGGCTACGGCAGATCCTGCAAACGCTAGAAAAACAATAGCAGCTTGCGCTTGACGGACGAGGGCTAGAGGCCATTTTTGTGCAAACATACCAGGCCCAATCATTGCGTGATGGTGGAAGGTCGTGGTGGAAATCGCATTATCTGGCGTTCGCGGATAAACTGGCTCGAACCTTTTGTACTGTCCATGAAACCCATTGTCTTGATCACCGGCGGCTCGCGCGGCATTGGCGCCGCCACCGCGCTGCTGGCCGCCGAACACGGCTACACCGTTGCGGTGAACTACGCCCGCAATTCTTTGGCCGCAGACGACGTGGTGCGGCAAATTCGCGCGGGCGGCGGCACAGCTATGGCGGTGCAGGCGGACGTGGCAATTGAGTCTGAAGTGATGGACATGTATGCCCGCGTGGACGCCAAGCTCGGGCCGCTGACCTGCCTGGTCAACAACGCCGGTGTGGTGGACGTTGCCTGCAGGGTCGACGCGATGGACATGGCCCGCCTGCAGCGCATGTTTGCCACCAATGTGCTGGGGTCCATGGTCTGCGCGCGAGAAGCGGTGAAGCGCATGAGCACCCGCCACGGCGGCGCAGGCGGCAGCATTGTTAATGTGTCCAGCGCGGCAGCACGTGGCGGCGGTGCGGGGCAGTACGTGGACTATGCGGCCAGCAAGGGGGCCATTGAGACCTTCACCATCGGCCTGGCAAAAGAGGTTGCGACCGAGGGCATTCGCGTCAACGCCGTGCGCCCCGGCATTATTGAGACCGACATCCACGCCAGCGGCGGCCAGCCCGAGCGCGCCTGGCAACTGGCCCCACAAGTGCCGATGCAACGCCCCGGCACGGCGCAAGAAGTGGCGCAGGCGATTGTTTGGCTGATGGGCAGTGCGTCTAGCTACACGACCGGCTCGATGCTGGACGTGACTGGCGGACGCTAACCTGGCGCTAAGAACCCCCATGGACTACAAACCCCTGATCACCTTGCTGGCGATTGTCAATCCGCTAGCGATCGTGCCTTTTTTCATCCACTACACGCAGGGCTTCTCGCCGGAGCAGAGCCGGCGCACGATTGTGATTTCGTCGTTCAGCGCGTTTGTGGTTATTGCCATCAGTGCACTGGCGGGCTTGCAGATTTTGGGCTTCTTTGGCATCTCGCTGGCAAGCTTTCAAGTGGGTGGCGGCATGCTGCTGTTGACGTCTGCGCTCAACATGCTCAACGCGCGGCCTGCCGAGGCCAAACCCACCACGCATGAAATGGAAAACGGCGCCGAGAAGGCCGCCATGGGTGCCAGCATTGCCGTGGTGCCGCTGACGATTCCGCTGCTCACAGGCCCAGCCACCATGTCTACCGTGGTGATTTACGCCGACAAGGCCAAGACCTTGCTGCAACTGGGCACGCTGGTGGGCTATGGTGTGGTCATTGCACTAGCCACCGCGCTGTGCTTTGCCATGGCGCAGCCCATTGCGCGGGTGCTGGGCAAGACCGGCATCAACGTGATGACACGATTGATGGGGCTGATACTGGCTGCGCTGGCGGTAGAGGTGATGTCTGACGGTTTGATCAAGCTGTTTCCGGTGCTGGGACATTGACGGCAAAGGGCGCGGCAGCGGGAGCTGCCCGCCCCTATTCGGCTCAGCTCATGCTATGTATTCAGTAGCTGCCTACGCATATTCCACGAGGGCCAGAGCCACTTTTTACTCTCAACTATTGGCCGTGGCGCGTTTGCAGGCTGCTGCTCTTCCTTGAGCGGAGTCAGTGTGTAGCAGGCAGCTGCCGGGTCTGCACAGTGTCCGTGCGCCGTGGCTTCTATCAGCACATGGTTCTCATGCAGCTCCATGCTGGCCCCTGCCACCAAAAAGCGATCGACCGAATCGCCGGGGCGGGTCAACCACAGGCAACCGCTGCGCACATCGAGGCGCATGCCTGCGGTGGCGTTGATCAGGCGGCTGTTTTGCGGCATGAGGGTAAGAACGGTCAGCGCTATTTGCATGGTGCTTCTCCTGGGTAGGTAGCTCCACTGTGAAGGCTTGCGCACTTTTTGCCCATGCACAACAGCGCCCAACCTCAGGCAGCGCACACGCGGCATCTGCGCCATCTGTACTGCCCGGCTTGGCGGGCATCTGTACTGGTTTTTTTGACGGCATGGGGACTGCGCAGCAGATGCAGGCGTTACGATGGTGCGCATGGCCCCTGTCGCTCCACCGCTGTATTTGCAGATTGCCCTGCGCCTGGCGCAGATGGTGGCGTCGGGCGCATTGCAGGCCGGGCAGCGCCTGCCGTCGGTGCGCGATTCGGCAGTGCAGAACAATGTGTCGGTGGCAACCGTGGTGCAGGCTTTGCGGCATTTGGAGGAGCATGGCGTGGTGCAGCCACGGCCCAAGTCGGGCTACTTTGTGGCACAAGCCAGCAAGGCCAAGGCAGCAGGCGTGGTGCGCAGCATCGAACCCCCACACCCGCCAAAGAGCGAACACAGCAAGCCTGTGCCCAGTGCGAAAGGCCTGGGTAGCCCCAAGTCCTTCATCAACTTTGCAGGCTACAGCCCTGAAGACAAAGATTTCTTTGACACCGACCGCATCCGCGTAGCCCTGAGCCGCGCTACGCGCTTGAAGCGCGACACGCTGTCCGAATACACCGTGTCGGCCGGCACACTGGCCCTGCGCAACGCGGTGGCCGTGCGTGCGCTGCACCTGGGCTGCGCGCTCAATGCTGGCGACATCATCATCACCACCAGCTGCATCAACGCGGTAGCCATGTGCCTGCAGACGGTTACCAAGCCTGGCGACATGGTCGCTATCGAGAGCCCCACGTTCTTCGGGTTTTTGGATTTGCTGGAGTCGCTCAACCTCAAGGCGCTGGCACTACCCACCGACCCGCGCACTGGCATCTCGCTGCCTGCTTTGCAGCTTGCGCTGGACACGCAACCCATCAAGGCGCTACTACTGGTGCCCACGCTGTCGAACCCGCTGGCATCGGTCATGCCGCTCATGCAAAAGCGCGCTCTGGCGCGGCTGGTGGCGCAGTACCAGGTGCCGTTGATTGAGGACGTGGTATTCAACGATCTGCTGGCAACCGATGCCAGACGCCGCGCTGTGAAGGCCTACGACACCGAGGGCTGGGTCATGACCTGCGGCTCGTTTGCCAAGACGGTAGCGCCCGGCATTCGCTTGGGTTGGGTGGACGGCGGACGCTGGAGCAAAGAGCTGGCCACGCTCAAGCGGGTGCAGGGCACAACCACCAACGCCGTGCTGGAATATGCCCTGGCCGACCTGCTGACCCAAGGCAGCTACGAAGCCCACCTGCGCCGCCTGTGCGCGCTGATGCAAGAGCGCCTGGGCCACGCACGCAAGCTCATTCAAACGCACTTTCCACGCGGCACCAAGGTCAATGACCCGCCAGCCGGTTACACGCTGTGGCTGGAGTTACCAACGGTGGTGGACGCCATGCAATTGTTTGATCGCTGTAGGGCACTGGGCATCACCATTGGCCCTGGCCGCCTGTTCTGCGCCAGCCAGCGCTACCAGCATTTTGTGCGCCTGAGCTTCGCTGGTGCGTGGCGAGCCAAAGAACAAGGCGCGCTGGTCGAGGTGGGCCGACAAGCCTGCCTGTTGGTGAGTGGCGCAGGGGATGCGTCTGCTGTTGCACCACTCGATGAAGCACGCGTTGACATGGTTTGCAAGACGGCGGTGTCGGCGCATGATTTGTGGTGAAGCACACACGAGCCTCAAACGAAAACAGCTCCCAATTTTGGAGCTGCTCACGCTTATTCCACGAGGGCTATCGCCCTATATGGTTAATTACTTTGCTGCAGACAGCACCGCATTCAGCGTAGCACTGGGCCGCATCACGGCTACAAGCTTCTGCGCATCGGTCAAGAAGTAGCCGCCAATATCGACCGGCTTGCCCTGCACGGCTTTGAGCTCGTCGATGATCTTTTGCTCGTTCTCGGTGAGTGCTTTGGCCAGTGGCGCAAAGTGGCCTTGCAGTGCCTTGTCTTCGGTCTGCGCGGCCAACTCTTGGGCCCAGTACATTGCCAGGTAGAACTGGCTGCCACGGTTGTCCAACTGGCCGGTCTTGGGGGAGGGGTTCTTGTTGTTGTCCAGCAGCTTGCCGGTCGCCGCGTCCAGCGTCTTGGCCAAGACTTTGGCTTTGGCGTTGTTGGTTTTGATGCCAAGGTCTTCCAATGAAACAGCCAGCGCCAGGAACTCACCCAGGCTGTCCCAGCGCAGGTGGTTTTCTTCCACCAGCTGCTGCACATGCTTGGGTGCGGAGCCACCGGCACCGGTTTCGTACATGCCACCACCGGCCATGAGAGGGACGATGGACAGCATTTTGGCGCTGGTGCCCAGCTCCATGATGGGGAAAAGGTCAGTCAGGTAGTCGCGCAGGATGTTGCCGGTGGCGCTGATGGTGTCCAGACCACGCACCACGCGCTCCAGCGTGTAACGCATTGCGCGCACCTGGCTCATGATCTGGATATCCAGGCCCGAGGTGTTGTGCTCGTGCAGGTACATCTTGACCTTGGTGATGAGCTGCGCCTCATGGGGGCGGTAGGCGTCGAGCCAAAACACCACGGGCATGCCGGAATTGCGTGCACGGGTAACGGCCAGCTTGACCCAGTCACGGATGGCTGCGTCTTTGCACTGGCACATGCGCCAGATGTCGCCCGCTTCCACTTCCTGGCTC
>JACCDN010698341.1_pt1 | contig 26504 bp, 22 predicted proteins | sample 7441691 | NCBI WGS metagenome assembly JACCDN01 (sample SAMN15323439, study PRJNA562643) | freshwater metagenome | isolation source: river surface water | place: USA:Blue River Watershed | collected 2017-08-16 | reverse complement strand
TTCCAGATGATGACCACTGATTTGCAGATTCATACTGCCTCCTCTAAAGGGTCTTGCGCAAACTGGCGGTGGGGAGACCCATCGCCTCACGGTATTTTGCTATGGTCCGGCGTGCTACGACAATGCCTTCGGCACTAAATTGATCACAAATTTGTTGGTCCGAGAGTGGTTTTTTGGGGTTTTCGCCCCCGATCAACTGCTTAATTCGGGCTTTTATGGCCGTGGCAGAGGCTGCGCCGCCATCGTCGGTACCGACGTGGCTGCCAAAAAAGTATTTAAATTCAAAGACTCCGCGCGGAGTTGCCATGAATTTCTGGGAGGTTACCCGGGAAATCGTCGATTCATGTAACCCTAGCTGGTCTGCAATTTCACGCAAAACCAGTGGGCGCATGGCCAGTTCCCCTTTTTCAAAAAAAGCGGCCTGTTCGCTCACTATGGCCTGTGCCACTCGTTCGATGGTTTCGAAACGTTGCTGGATATTTTTGATTAGCCAGCGTGCTTCTTGCAGTTGACCGCTCAGTCCGCTGTGACCGCCGCTGGCCTGGCCGAGGAGGCCGGCGTAGAGGCGATTGATCTTGAGTCGCGGTAATGCATCGGGATTCGTTGCTGCGGTCCAGCGTTCGGTCTTGGCGTCCTGCACTTTGCGAACGAGCACGTCGGGAATGATGTACGGGCTGGCGTCGTCCAAGAAGCTGTGACCCGGGTGCGGATTCAGACTGCGGATAAGCGCTTGCGCATCGCGCAAGGCATCATCATCGGCACCCGTTTTACGGCGCAAGAGTACAAAGTCCCGTTGCGCTAATGCTGGCAGATAATCGGTGACCAGTGTACGTGCCAGCATGGCCGTGGCGTCAGAAAGATCTTTGAGTTGCAGTAGCAGGCATTCGGTGAGCGTGCGTGAACCGACGCCGGGTGGGTCTAGTTCCTGCAGCCTTACCAGCGCCGCTTCGAGCTCGCTGAGGGTAACGGTTTCGTCGTCCGGTAGTGCCGCGAGAATTTCATCCAGGCCACTGGTGAGATAGCCCCGTTCATCGAGGGCTTCGATCAGAATGCGAACCAATGCCTGTTCGCGCCAGCTACAGCGCTGAAGACCTGCTTGTGCCAACAGGTGTTCACGGAGCGTGATGGCGCTGCTATCGGCGTGCTCATAATCGTTATCGCTGTCATCGCCACCAGCGCCGGCATACGCGTAGGGGCCTTCATCCATATCCATGGGGCTGGATTGTTCGAAAGCTTCGGCAGTATCAGGCATGCTATCCGAGCCAGACGCTGCAGTTGCTTCCTGGGCGTTGTGATTGCTCTCGTCGTGCGTGGTTGAAGTCGTGTGACTGTGTTCAAGCTCGGTCGTCTCGTCGCCTTCTTCCGAATCGTCACGCTCGAGCATCGGGTTTTCAGCCAGCGCCTGGGCAACCTCTTGTTGCAGTTCGACCGAGGAGAGTTGCAGCAGTCTGATGGACTGTTGCAATTGCGGGGTCATTGTCAGGTGCTGCGTGCCCTTGAGTTGCAGGCTGGCCTTCATGGTGTTCCGATGTGTTGTACTGCGGAAGACTGCTAAAAATTACAGGCGGAAGTGTTCACCCAGATACACCTGTCGAACAGCGTCGTTGTTGATGATTTCATCAGGGCTGCCCGATGCCAGTACGGTGCCTTCACTAATGATGTAGGCGTGATCGGTAATGCCCAGCGTTTCGCGTACGTTGTGGTCGGTGATCAGCACGCCAATGCCGCGTTCTTTGAGAAAGCGGATGATCTTCTGGATCTCCAGAACGGCAATCGGGTCTACGCCGGCGAAGGGTTCATCGAGCAGAATGAAGCGTGGCTTGGTAGCCAGCGCGCGGGCAATTTCTACACGACGGCGTTCGCCACCGGAGAGTGCGGCAGCACGGCTGTGACGGATGTGCTGAATGGCCAGCTCGTCGAGTAACGTTTCCAGTCGATTGCGCTCTTCATCAGCGGGTAGTTTCTGTAATTCGAGTACGGCCAGAATGTTTTCTTCTACCGTGAGCTTACGGAAAACCGAGGCTTCTTGCGGCAGGTACGACACGCCCATGTGTGCCCGTTGGTGAATGGGCAGGTGCACCAGCTCATCGCCCGCCAGGGTGATGTTGCCACCATCGGCCGGTACCAAGCCGACCACCATATAGAAGCACGTTGTTTTACCGGCACCATTAGGGCCGAGTAAGCCAACGACCTGGCCGGCAGCGACGTCGAACGACACGTCTTTAACCACGGTGCGTTTGCGATAGACCTTGCGCAGGTTCCGGGCAGAAAGAACGGCGGGTTTGGCGTCAGTCATGATGGGGTGTCTGTGTCATTGGATGAGGCGTTTAAATGGTCAGGCGGTCATGTTATCGGGCAGATCGTCTTCGTTGGCGGCACCGCCGCTGCGAATAACTTGCTGGATCACCCGCATATTAAAGCCACGGCTGGCCAGATGGCGCGTTTGTTTCATGCGTTCGTTCATGTCGCCGGGTGGTTGGCCGAATTTCCTGAGCCAGAGTTCGCGGCAACGGGTGAGTTCATCGGGCTGTTCGGCGATGACGGCAGCAATGGTGTCACGGTCGATGCCTTTTTGTGCCAGTTCCTGTTGTAGTCGCGTGTTGCCATAACGGGGTGCGCGTAAGCGGGTGCGCATTTCCGCATAACGATCATCGGAGAGCATCTTCCGCTGCTCCAGATCGTCGAGCAGTGCATGTACTTCAGCTTCTGTGGGCGCAACGTAATCGTCTTCAACCGCGAACTGTTCAAAGACATCCCGCGTATTGCCAGGTGAACGCCGCTTCGGTCGTGGTGCGGGTCGGCTGAGTAGTTTGGTGGCCAGCTCCTGACGGGCATACTCGCGCCGCGCCAGAAGGCGCAGCGCACGAGCACGCAGGTCATCAGCCGTGACAGCCAATCTCTCCGGCCTCGCGCGACTTAAGCGTCATCTCCGTCAGCGGCCGGTGCGGCACCGCCAATGGTGATGCCAGCGGCTTCCATGATCCTGGCTTCGATTTCCTTGGCCATTTCCGGACGGGTCTTAAGGAACTCGCGAACATTGTCTTTACCCTGACCGATCTTCTCGCCGTTGTAGGCGTACCAGGCACCGGCCTTGTCGACGATTTTGTGTTCGACGCCCAGCTCGATGATTTCGCCTTCGCGCGAAATACCTTCGCCGTAGAGAATGTCGAAGATGGCTTCGCGGAATGGGGGCGCCACTTTGTTCTTGACGACCTTAACGCGGGTTTCCGAACCTACCACTTCGTCGCCACGCTTGATGGCGCCAATGCGGCGGATGTCCAGGCGTACCGAGGCGTAGAACTTCAGCGCGTTACCGCCGGTGGTGGTTTCGGGGTTGCCGAACATCACGCCGATCTTCATACGGATCTGGTTAATGAAGATGACCAGCGTGTTGGTTTTCTTGATGCTACCGGTGAGCTTGCGCAGGGCCTGGCTCATCAGACGGGCATGCAGACCCATCATCGAGTCGCCCATTTCGCCTTCGATTTCGGCGCGTGGCGTCAGTGCTGCTACCGAGTCAATGACGATGATGTCGACGCCGCCCGAGCGGACGAGCATGTCGGCGATTTCCAGACCCTGTTCGCCGGTATCCGGTTGCGAGATGATCAGATTGGGTACATCCACGCCGAGTTTGCCGGCATAGATCGGGTCGAGCGCGTGTTCGGCATCGATAAAGGCGGCGGTACCACCGGCACGTTGTGCGGCGGCAATCACCTGCAGGGTGAGCGTGGTTTTACCCGACGATTCCGGGCCGTAGATTTCAACGACACGGCCACGTGGCAGACCGCCAATGCCCAGCGCCATGTCCAGACCCAGTGAGCCAGTGGAAACAGCTTGAATGCCTTGATCAATCTGCGCATCGCCCATTTTCATGATGGCGCCCTTGCCGAATTGCTTTTCGATCTGGGCTAGCGCGGCACCGAGTGCCTTGACCTTGTTTTCGTCCATGGTGACTTCCTTTTGAGAGATTGGAATGATTATTGCACACCATGAGAGTCTCACCAGATGAGCCTCTCGTAACTTATTTGAAAATATATTTAAAAGCAGCGGGTTGAGCGAGTGAGGCCGCAGACCGGTACAATCCGCGGCCATGTCTTCTTCCCCCGGCAATTCCATTCCTGCAGGTCTGAATCCGCGTCAGCGGGAGGCCATTGCCTATCTGGACGGCCCTTTGCTGGTGCTGGCCGGTGCCGGGTCGGGTAAAACCCGGGTGATTACCGAGAAGATTGTTCACCTGATTGAAACCTGCGATATTAAGCCGCATCAGGTGGCAGCGATTACTTTTACCAACAAAGCCGCGCTGGAAATGTCGGAACGGATTGCCAAGCGCATGGGCAAGCAGCCCAAAGGGCTGACGATTGCCACTTTCCATTCACTGGGTTTACGCATGGTGCGTGAAGAGTCGAAAACGCTGGGTTACAAGCCTGGCTTCTCGATTTTCGATTCGGCCGACTGCCTGGGCATTATTAATGAGCTGAGCGGGACGACGGATAAGGCCAAGCTACGCTGGTTACAGACGACCATTTCGCTCTGGAAGAACGCGCTGCTCAGCCCGGTGCAAGCTGCCGAAGCCGCCAAAGACGAAGAAGAGGCGGTGGCTGCCCGCGTTTACCGTGATTACGCCAATGCGCTACACGCCTATCAGGCGGTGGATTTTGATGATCTGATCCGTTTACCGGTCACGCTGTTGCAGGACAACGCGGAGATACGTCAGAAGTGGCAGGATAAGTTCCGCCACATTCTGGTGGATGAATATCAGGATACGAATACGGCGCAGTACAAGCTGTTGCAGCAGCTGACGGGTGTACGCGCCTCGTTTACCGCTGTGGGCGACGACGACCAAGCGATCTATGGCTGGCGCGGTGCGGATGTGGAAAACCTGCGCCGTCTGACGGAAGATTTTCCGCAGCTCAAGGTGATCAAGCTGGAGCAGAACTATCGTTCTACCGGCAAGATTCTGGAAGCGGCCAATACACTAATTCAGAATAACCCGAAGCTGTTTGCCAAGTCGTTATGGTCTGAGCATGGCCCGGGCGCCAATATTAATGTGATCGCCTGTGCCGAAGGTGAGGCCGAGGCCGAAACGGTGGTGATGAAGTTGCAAGGGCATCGCTTCGAGAATCGGGCGAAGTTTTCGGACTACGCCATTCTGTATCGCAGTAACCATCAGGCGCGAGTATTTGAACAGGCACTGCGCCAGCAGCGCATTCCTTATGTGCTGTCGGGTGGGCAATCGTTCTTCGACAAGGCAGAAATTAAAGATCTGCTGGCGTATCTGCGCTTGCTGGTCAATGATGATGATGATCCGGCCTTTATTCGGGCAGCCACCACGCCGCGACGCGGTATCGGCAATCAAACGTTAGCGGTGCTGGGACGTTATGCCGCTGAACGTCAGATTTCGTTATTCGCGGCCTTGTTTGAAGAAGGCTTTGCCGCGCAGGCCAATAGCCGCGTGGTGCAACCACTCCGTGAATTCGGTGAGTTTATTAATCGATTCCAGTGGCGTGCCCAACGCGAATCTGCAGCGGATGTGTTCCCCGATATTCTGGCCGCCATCGATTACGAAAACTGGCTCTACGATCAGGAAGAAGCGCGCACGGCAGAAACCCGCTGGGGCAACGTGCAGGAGTTTCACGCCTGGATTACCAAGAAGAGTGATGACGACGGTAAAACGCTGGCCGAGATTGTGCAGACGATGGCGTTGATGTCGTTGCTTGAGCGGCGTGACCAGGGCGATGATTACGATGCCGTGCAATTATCGACACTGCATGCCGCTAAAGGTTTGGAGTTTGGCCATGTGTTTCTGGTGGGGGTGGAAGAAAATATTCTGCCGCACCGTGAATCACAGGATGCCGAAAAGCTGGAAGAAGAGCGCCGCCTGATGTACGTAGGCATTACGCGGGCACAGCGTAGCCTGCACGTGACCTGGTGCGAAAAGCGTCGTCAGGGCAAAGACCTGGTGCCGTGTGAACCCTCCCGCTTTATTCAGGAGATGGGTTGCGAGACTTCTTCGTCGGCCAGTAAAACCATTGCCGACAAATCAACCTCGGCCAACAAGCTGGATTTTCTGAAAGCCATGCTGCAGAAAAACAGCCCGGGTGATCTCGTCGACTAATTGAGGGGTTGTGCAAAACAAAAGGGACGCCGTGGCGTCCCTTTTTATGGGTTCGGTTGAATTTACTTCGAACCGTCTACCATGTACTGAACGGCTGCCTTCACTTCATCATCGCTCAGGCTGGCTGCGCCACCGCGCGCTGGCATGCCCTTGAAGCCGTTGATCGCATGGTTGGTAAGCGTGGCCATGCCTTGGCCAATACGGGGTGCCCAAGCACCTTTGTCGCCAAATTTCGGTGCACCCATCACGCCGGCGCCGTGGCAGCCAGCACAAACCGTGTTGTAAACGGTCTTGCCGTCTTTAACGCCACCAGCACCGCCGCCGGCTTGCATTTCAATCTTGGCAACGGGCGCGATGCGCGATTCGACATCGTCTGCTTCGCCGCCAGACTTGCCTTTGCCACTCATCGAGAACGGCACGACAACAGCAATGAGAATCACCGCCAGAGCGATGGAGAGATACATAATTTTGGAGCTAGGATTCTTGTCGGCCATGATTGTTCCTGTGCGCGAAAAATAAATGGGCGTAATCTTTTAATTATAGCGGGAACTAAACCGCTTGGGGGCGGCTTTGGACAGTCCGTGTAAAAACGGCTAGACTTCGCCCGCACGCGCTCGTAGCTCAGTTGGATAGAGTATTGCCCTCCGAAGGCAAGGGTCGCACGTTCGAATCGTGTCGAGCGCGCCAGAATTATACAGCACAATCAACAAGATAGCCCGCCAAAAGCGGGCTTTTTTGTGAGCTAAAGTAGTATAGTAAATGGTATACTACTTTTGGTTGGTTTACGGCTAACTTCTTGCTGAGATCTTGCTGCATAAATCAGTCGCGATATGAGTGAAACCTATGTAATATAAGGCCTGTAGCGAAATACATTTAACGTATGGTTGCGAAAAATGAGCGATGTGACGACAAGCAAGACTACTGCTTTAAAAGAACGGCATAGAACAGCACCGCTTCCTGAAACGTTGTCGCACGTTCCAGGTTATCCGCACAAGTTAACTATCTATAAGTTAGAGGCGAGTAGTTACTGGTGGGTGCGCTATTACATAGAGGGCAAGATAGTAAGGCGTAGCACGAAGACAGAAGATAAGAACAAGGCCTACAGCTTCGCCAAGAGCTTTTTCAATGAATTGGAGCTGCGGCGGGCTCAAGGCTTGGCTGTTCGCAGTAAGACAAGTTTTGATGCTTGCGCGCTGGCTATGTTGGTTTCGATGGAGGCGCAGGTATCGCGCAAAGAAATCACTCAGATTACCTACGACATCAACAAATACAGGCTTAACAAATCGATCCTGCCCTTCTTTAAGCGCAAAGATGTGGCAGATATTAATTACGAACTTCTAGAGAAATTCCTGCACAGCTTGTCTAAAGCAAGTGACGAAGAAGAGGCGGAAGACGTAGAGCCGCTCAGTAGTTCCACAATCAATGGATATATGAAGCTGGTGCGTAAGGTGCTCAATTACGCTTTCAAGCATCGCTACATTCAGGCTGTGCCAACCTTTCCCGCCGTTTCCGTCAAAGATAATGCGCGTGGCTTCTTTACAACCGCGGAATACAGATTGCTGTGGGAAAGGGCTAGAAAACTAAATGGCGCTCGCTTTGATCTTAGGAAGCGCACAAACAAAGAAGGTAAAGAACTCAAGGCTGAATACGCCCTGAGTACTAAAAAAGCAGCTGGAAGGCTTATTCGTAGAGTGGCTATTACGACAGACCTTCATGAGCTAGTGGTGTTTATGGTTAATAGCTTCTTGCGACCAACAGATATCAAGAACTTGCAGCATAAGCATGTAGAAATAGTTAGAGGCGAGCATACGTATCTTCGTTTAAGCCTTCCAACAAGTAAAAAACATGACGCGCCAGTGGTAACGATGCGTTTGGCCGTAAAGGTCTACGAAAGACTTAAGAAATGGCACAGGGCCCAAAAGCATGGTGTTGGGGCTGATGACTACGTATTCCTTCCGCAGTATAAAAAGCGTGATTACGCCATGAAGGAGTTGCAGCGGCAGTTTGATGTGCTGCTTTGGAGTACAAAGCTTGGCAAAGGACCAAAAGGCGAAGATAGAACAATGTATTCCCTTCGCCATACATGCATTATGTATAGGCTCATGTACGGCGAAGGTATGGACGTAGTAACGCTAGCCCGTAACGCTCGTACTAGTGCAGAAATGATCGACAGGTTCTACGCATCGCGTTTGCAGGGTGAAATGAACATTGGATTGCTGCAAAGCAGACGTAAAAAGACTAAAAGAATAAAAAAGACGACAGCCACAGCGAAAAAAGCAGTGGAAAATACCATTAATTAGGGAATTTCTGACTTGCTGCTGCTGAAATGAATTGTGTGGCGCGCGAATAATGTCTTTTTGCAATAATTGTAAGAACGCGGCGTGGATCGCTAGTCGCATTGCTCAATCTGCCGCGCTCCATGCCTTTTGCGCTAGGAAGGGCTGCATCAATAGCAATGTCTGCCCAGCTAGTTTTCTTCCTGCCTTGTGCAACGTTGTCGTCAGACATCGTCTTGGCTAGGTAGATGTCATATGCATGTTTAAAAGCATCGCTACGCCACTTTCTGCCCAGTCTGTATGCGGCTTCGCTAGTCTTTACTCGTACACCTCTTCTTGTTTTGGGAACCAGCTTGTCGATGAGTTCCCCAAATCGACGTTTGATGCCTACGTTAGTCCATGTGAGAGGGATAACTAGATTGATGACATCTGGGTTGTTAAAAGGAGCTATTTGATCATTGCTGGTTGGAATGACCATTTTGTAATCGCTGGTGGGCTCAGCAAACAGCGACGAATGTGTCTTCCACCATTCCTTGAAGCTGATTCCACGTACGTTCCCAAAATCCGCAATTACTTTGGTTGGTATGTTCGTGTGTTCACCCTTTAATGCGCGTTCGTATTCGTTGTTTAGCTGTAGGAACTTAAACCACCAGTAAAACGGACTGTTTGTGACAGAAGCTGGTGGTTTTTCATCGTTATATGGTCCCCTGCCAAATGTGGGATAGCTACGTGTAGCAAAGGCGTGGCGAGTAGTCATATTTGGTGAATAAAAGCTAACACTTTAAGAATTCTCTAAATTGAAAGTGTAGCAGAAAATCGAAAAATTCTAATATACACACATACAGCAAATTAGCTGTTCTATTAGGAGATTAGAATGGATTTAATTAAGCAAGCATTGAGTATTAGTGATGATAAAAAGCTTCAAGCAAAGATGGTTTATGAGATGGCAGTAATCAAACTAGTTAGAAAAGATAGTGAATTAGTTGATGATCCACACTTAGAATTAAGTGGGATTTTTGCAGAGCTTTGGATGCCCTTAAATCGAAAAGATGATTTTTTTAATCTAGACCCTCACTTATATGCGGAGTCAAACGTTGCCTTTAATTATGCCAACTGCGTACTTGGTGCTAGAGGCAAATTTGTGCCTCTAGCCAAGCGGTTGGTAGATGAGGAAAACAGGTTGTCGAATAAGGACTTGGAGCATTATGGAAGCTCCATGGACTGCCTAGTGACTGCAACCACTCCAGAACATTTCAGATCAGTTCTACCGCAGCTCTTTTCATTTCGTCGTTAACATCTATGTAGTGCTGTGTAGTGCTGATGTTCTTGTGGCCAGCAAGTGACATCAGCACTCGCACCCCTACCCCTTTGCTAGCTAGTCGCGTAATAAATGTGCGTCTTCCGCTATGGCTGCTAGCGTTTACGAATCCCGCATCTCTATATAAGTGAAAGAAGTACTGGGTGAGAGATGCAGCAGTAAACCCAATGCTCTTTTGGGTATAGAACAAAGGGCTCTCGTTTTGATTGTCTGCAACGCTTCCCAAGTTGTTGGTTTTCTTTATGTGCTTTATGTAGTGTGCAATTTGCTCGCGTAGCTTTTCATTGAGCACAACAACGCGGCTATCGTGCCCTTTTGTTTGATCCGCTTGCAGGAGCACTTCGTTACGTATTGTTCCGTCACCAGCGAGTACATCTTTAATTTTGAGCGCTGCGACTTCACCAACGCGCATACCTGCTAAGTGCGTTAGCAAGAGCATGGTCGTGTTACGCACGGAATGTCTTTGAGTGCTAACTGTTGCTAGTACTCGCTTAAGTTCTTTGTCTGTGAGTGTTTTTGCTTGAGCCATTTTGTCCTTTGGTAATAATTTGTACGAATTAATTGTGCGTTCTTATGAATTTCTATGCGACCAATTTGTTGCATAGTGAATTAACTAGAAAAATCAATTGGTTGTGCCATAAGTTAATAATTTATGTATTTCATTAAGTTTTGCTTCTGCGCTTACAGCAATGCATAACCAAGCCCAGCTATTTTGATATCCAATAAGTTGTTGCAGCAGCTTGTAGGCGTTTGTAGCTGTGTGTATTTATTGGTTTTGTACTGGCCGCACAACTTTGTCTAAGCAAACTGCGTTTGCTTGTGCTCTCACAAAAGCTATCGCTTTTGTTCAGCACGTTTCTTAAAACAGACTTTGTGATCTTTGCTAGGAATCACAAGCCATGCCCTTTTTTGGGCATGACAAAAAAGTAGTAACCTTTGCTGAGGGTTTTTCAACTACAACTGGTATCCACACAACTTGCAGTGCAAGATTAGGTAGGTTTTGCGATCACCTTTTACGTGCGTGTCTTACGCAACAGCATACACAGCCAATACCAGCAGCCATCGTGTATGTGTTTGTGGGTTAAAAAATGGCATCCCACTCACTTTTGTTCGCACATTGCTGCGCTACCAACCTTTTCAACATTGCAAACGTAACTGCTACATAGGAGCGTCGTTTAAGGCATCCAACGTTTTGGCGTTGGGTAGTGCAATGAGGAAGGACAACGAGTAGTCCCGTAAGCTTGCCGTCACACATCAGAACGGGTTTCGCAGTACTAATAAGAGGCGTACCAACCTATCTCGTTTGTATCTTTATTTAGCAAACATAAGGATAGATGGCTTAATTTCTTACATTTTGTGGCTAAAAAGCAGTCATCTGCAGTCAATTTAGCAATTCACAAAGAAATAGGTCGCTGAGAAATTGAGATCTCCATAGCATGTACTTACGTACTTACTTAGGAGAAATAAATGGGTGCTTTGGAAAACTTGAAGTTTGCTGCAGTTAAGCGTTCTGCAAGCCTTTCGCCAGTAGTAGCTCGTCGAAACAAGCTTTTGAAAAAGCTGTTTGAACAAGAAGCAATTGCACAGGCTGCACTAAGCGGGACTCCATATGCGGCAACAAAGCTGAAGACAGTTAAAGACCTGGATGGAAATTCGCGCGTTGTAGAGGTAAACAAGCGAGTTCGCAATTGGAGTTACACAGGCGACGATGGAAAACTGTACTTAGTGGTTAGGTACGGAAACAAAATGATTGAGTTTGCTAAAGGTAAGCAGGCGATTGAAGTGGGCGATAACGCTGGATTGCTTAAAACATTAGCAATTATTAAGACTGCAGTATCAGAAGGCGAGCTTGATTCCCAAATTAGCAACCTAGTTGGGGCTGTTCGCGAGGGATTCGCCAAGTAGAGGAGATTTTTTATTCCAATAAAGGGTTGCTGATGCAGCCCTTTATTTTTGGCAGAGGCTCACGTGGTGAGACTCTCGTTGGTTAGCATGATCCTATGCCTGCAGGTGTCAGGAGACATTGGGAGAGTAATCATGAAATTACAGATCATTTTGGCCGTTGCATCACTGTTGGTTGCTAGTTGTACTGCGAATGCTCAACAGGCAATTAACTACAACGACAGCCCTTATAACTATCAAAACAGTGAATACAACTATGAGAATTCGCCATACAACTACAAAAACAGCCCAAACAATTACGAAAACAGTCCTTATAACTACAACTCAAACAATGGGGTTTATGACAATCGTGGAAACCGCATTGGGTATGAAGTACAAGCGCCATCAGGTGTTACAAATATCTATAGTAATGATGGGCGGCGTATGGGGTATGTGCCTTCCCAGCGGTAATGGAGTAAGTTAGTACGGGGTATACCCGTGCTAACTGCGTTATGTGACTAGATCCATTAACCTTCCGTAGCTATCAACAACGTCATAACGAACTTTATCTACATCAATTCGCTTGTTAATCTCTTCGAAGAACTTTCTAGCGCATTTGATCTTGGATTTTTCAATCTCACTTAGCTGCATAGAAGATATAGAGCCTTTTGTCTCAGCCACAAAGTAAATGTGCTTTATATCACCTAGCCTAAAAGAAATTGCCCAATCAGGGTTGTATGAGCCAACTGGCGTAGGTATTTGAAAGCCGCGTGGGAGCTTAGCGTAGACAACCACATCTTCACTGGTATCAAGTTCATTGACGAAGTTTCGTTCTATGTTGGAATCTGTCACCACATAGTCATAGATGTGGCGCTTCAGCTTATTTCCAGCTTTGGAAAAGTCTTGCTTTGACTGAGTGCTTGTGAAAATGTCAATGTCGTGCGTTTCCGCAATTGGGTCGTACGATAAATGCTCAATGATGCAGGTAGCCTTCTGTTCATTAATGAGGCGACTACCTTCAGAAATAAAACTCTCAGGGTTAGTCCTGAACTGAGCAAATACAGGTTTAGTTACACCGCTAAGGATTGACACGATAGTTGCACGGGTGAGTTGTGTCGCCTCAGCAATCTTGCCAACTAGATCGTATTTGATTGAAGAATGCGACGATACACGCTCACTAGCAGTTTCAGTCTCCACTAACTTAAATGCTTCACCAGTTTTAACGTCATTGTAAGTTGCAGTTTCAGCTTGCTCGCCACGATGAACCGTGTACTGCAAAGGTGTAACACGCATTTCAGCATCTAGGGCAGCAATGCACTTAGTAATCAGTTCCTGGCTATCAAAATGAACGCTGTACGCAGCTTTACGATTAATACGACTCCACAGCTCCTTGAACTCTTTCTTTTCAAAGTTTGGGTTCAGTGGATTAATCTTTGCACCACGATCATTCTCAGGAATAGGCAGTTGTGCATCATTAAACACTGTGTCAATGAGTGCAAAAACTTGCTCAGCATATGACTTTAAGTCTTCAGGAAGCTTTGCAACAGTTCCTGCACGTTTGTCCTCGTGATACTTGTCAGCAACTCTATCCAAGTCGTCCGTATAGTCGTTTTTGACTAGGTATTTGTATATTTGCCTAGCAATCTGAGGTGTAATTGTTACATCGCCAGCTTCTGTCTTAAGAATCTTGCCTGAAAAGTAAGACTCACTAGCAACTCTAGGGCGCTCTGAAAGTGACTCGCTAATGTCGCGCTGCAAGGCTGTTACAAAGTCTTTGTAGCTTTCGCTTGCTACAACTGTAAGCACGTTTACTTGATGAACAGTTGCAGGATTATCCATGCGATCACCAAGCTGATTTACTGAAAGGCGTAAACCACGTCCAACTTCTTGTCTACGTGAAATCGTGTTGTCACTGTGCTTCAGCGTGCATATTACAAAAACGTTAGGATTGTCCCAGCCTTCACGTAATGCTGAATGTGAAAAAATGAAACGAACAGGCTCAGCAAACGATAGCAAACGTTCTTTATCTTTCAGAATCAAGTCATAAGCATCCACGTCGTCAGTTTCAGTGGATTTCTTACCAGTCTCAGGATCAACGAGGCGCTTAGTTTTCTTGTCAATTGAAAAATAGCCATTGTGGGTTTGCTTCGTTTGAATCCCACGAAGATGCTTGTTGTAGGCTGTATCTTCAAGCGTTAGGACTTCGTTTAGTGCGTTGTCGTACTCTTCCTCAAAAATACGTGCGTACTCACCTTGTTCATCATCTTGAGTGTAGTCACGGTACTTAACAACCTCGTCAATAAAGAACAAGCTCAGAACTTTGATTCCTTGATTGAACAAAACTTGTTCTTTTTCAAAGTGAGCCTTAATAGCTTCACGAATCTGAATACGGCGCAATGACAATTCATTGACATCGCCAACTGCCTCTCCAGCAAAAAGCTCAACACCATTTGTAAAGCTAACAGTGTCAGTGTTTGCATTGATATCAGCGATTACATAACCATCACGATACTGCTCCATGCCGTTTGATTCATCATAAAGGTTCTGCCCTTTTGATAGCTTGCGAACTACGCGCTTATTGCCGTTGTTCTGCTTGATTTCAAACTCAATGCGAGCTTCAGGAGGTTTATTTGCACTAACCTGAATCCCTTCCAAATACAAATAGCTATTAGTGCCTGACAAGCCTTTGACAGAAATACCACGCACAGAAATCTTCTTAACCAGCTTCTGGTTGTACGCATCCAGCGCATCTAGACGATGAACCTTGTTATGTGTTGTTTTGTGCGTTGCTGAGTAGCGCAACATAAAAAGCGGATTGAATTCCTTTAGAGAATCAAGTGTCTTTGCACCTTCCATCTTCTGCGGTTCATCCAGGATCATGATGGGCTTGTTGCCTTTAATCACATCAATAGGTCTGCGCGATTGGAAGTCATCTAGCTCCTCATAAATCCTACGTGCATCCTTGCCAGTTGCATTGAAGGCTTGAACGTTGATGACCATGATGTTGATTCCAGCGTCTGAGGAATAACTTTCAAGGTTGTGCAACTGCTTTGAGTTGTAGATGAAAAAGCGAGCTTTCTTTCCGTAACTCTCAAGAAAGTGATCAGCAGTGATTTGAAGAGATTTATAAACGCCTTCACGAATCGCAATGCTTGGAACCACGATGATGAATTTGCTCCAGCCATATAGCTTGTTTAGTTCAAAAATAGTCTTGATGTAGCAATACGTTTTTCCAGTACCTGTCTCCATCTCAACATCGAGATTTACTTGACACACCTTAGTGCTAATCAAGTTTGCAGACACTGGTAAGTTCTGATTGCGCTGAACTTGAGCAATGTTTTCAAAAATCTTGCTGTTGCTGATAGTGAAATCTGAATTTTTAAATCCAGCATCAAACATAGCTTCAGTTGCATTACTAGCCTTGCCAGGATCAACACGATATTGAACAGCACTTGTAGCGGATTGCCCTGCAAAGCAGTCTGTGACAGCCTTTACTGCTTGTGATTGGTATTGCTGAACCTTGAACTTAAGTTTCATAGCTAAGCCTTAAATGCACTTCACTTCAGTGCTAGGAGAAACCAACTTAAAGATTTGCTCAACATTGATTTTTACGCTGTCTGATTTGAAGCCTGCATCGCGGAATACAACACGCAATGGCTGCTTTTTAGCTAGCTCCTTAACAAAGTCTTCATCAATGCCCCCGTTGCTATCAAAGCAGGCTGCTAATGCATTTTGATCAACCAAGTAAACCGTCTTGCCTTGAATTGTTTCTTTCTTAATAGGCAATGACAAATCAACGCCCCAATCAAGCAGCACTTGGAATAACAGGTCTTCTGGTGATCTATCTGCTTTGACGTTATCTGCCTGATCGCTCAATAAGTCTTGTGACACTGCATCAGGGTTGTAATAAACGTCAGACATGTTTGAGCTGTCAATCTTGAAGAACCTGAAACCCAAATCCCTGCCTTCAGCCTCTAATCCTTGATTAAACAATTCAGCAGCCTTAATCAATCTTGTGGCAGACAAATCAGAAATAGCCTTAAAGCCATTTTTAAAAGCGTTACTTTTCTCGTCTATTTTTTCAGGGATTTGTACAAGAATGAACTTTCTATTGCCGCCATCTTCATAATTGGCTTTGTAAACAGCGTGTCCAGTAGTCCCGCTACCAGCGAAAAAATCTAAAACGATATCGTCGTCAGTGGTTCCTTGTTCAACCAATGCTTGCAGTAGTGATACTGGCTTAGGAAAATCAAAGTATTTTTCACCAAGTAATTCGCGAACTTCGCGACTGCCGTTTAATGTAAAACCAACTTCCACTGGCAAGATTGATGAAAAACCAGTGAAGTTACTTGCTAACTCATTTATATATTTTTTCTCCCTTGGTCTTCCTGTAGGACTTGCAGGAAAAATCACCCGTCCTTCTTCAATCTTTCCTTTCATAGTATCAGGCGAGTAACGCCATCCACTTTCTGGCGGACATGGGTATCTATTTCCAGTTTTAGGATCCACAATCTCGTAGTGCAAATTGGGACGCTGGGAAGCATTAGCCAAACCCAACATACTATTACTCATCCATGGACCTCGTGGATCGTTATCTGGATTTTTATACTTGTCTTCAGATATTGACTTACCTTTCATGGAAAAATTATTGCTATTCTTCGCATAGATCAGGATGTACTCATGATCCTTTGAAATATTGTTGAAATTTCTGCTATCTACTATCTGTCTTGATTTCCAAACAAGCTCACCCATAAAACAATCAGATCCAAATATTTCGTCAGCGATTTTTCGTAAGTTTGCAACCTCGCAATCATCTATGGAAATGAAAATGCCACCATCTTCAGTTAGTAAGTTTCTTGCCAGCCTTAATCTGCTGTACATCATGCTTAACCAATCAGAATGAAATCTGCCATTGGCCTCTGTATTAGCTATAAGCCTATTACCTTCATCATCTGTTTGATTAGTTCGTATCAAGTAACCTTCTGAGTTTTCAGAAAAGTCATCGTCATATATAAAGTCGTTACCAGTGTTATAGGGTGGATCAATATAGACCATTTTAATTTTTCCAAGGTATGACTCTTGGAGTAACTTTAGAGCATCAAGATTGTCGCCTTCAATAAAAATATTCTTCGTTGTATCAAAGTCTTTGCTTTTGTTATGCACTGGGCGCAAGGACTTTGCAATTGATGCATTAGATGCTATTAATGACTCATACTTACCAGGCCACTGAAGACAGTACTTTTCACATGAATCATCGACAATTACTCTTGATAATTCTTGCTTAAGCAATTCAAAGTTTATCCCTTGAAAAAACTCACCATTTTCATCCACCCCTTCTGTAATGCAGTGAGGAAATATTTGGGCGATCTTCTCAATGTTTTTATCAACCATATTGATAGAGTGCATCTTCATTGTATTCATTTTCACGCAATCCTTATTGCATTAACTGTTTAAGTTCGTTAGCCATATTACGCAGCTTTGAATTTAGTTCTACCTTTTTGTTGAATTGCTTTTCAGCTTGAATTTTTTTATTCAAAACATCTATCAAAGCAGCTTTTGATTTAATAACGGCTCTTCTTTCTACCAAATCTTCCAAACTTTCACCTGCTTTTGGATTTATGTCGCAAACTGCGCGAATCATTTGTTCATAAACCAAATTAAGGTTCAAACCAACATCAAGCGGAACCCTTGCGGAATCCACTGGACAGGCGCTGGATTGCATATATTGGCTAATCTTCCAGCTATCGCCAATTGATCTAGTTTTTAAAGCGCAAACTGTTTTTACGCCTACTGCTGATTTGATTTCAAAGATTATGGGGAATTTCACTGTTTTATCAATGCAAGCCAAAATGTCTTCGTTCAAGTCATCTTCTTTTAGTGCAATTTCAAACACTTGTATTTCAGGCACATCTTTTGTAGCTTGAACATTGATTGTTTCAGGAGCTAGTTTGTATAACCATGTAATCTGTTCAACTTGTTTAACAAACAAGTCTTTTAGCTTGCTTGATACGTTCCCATGCTCATAAAACTTAGACTTTGGAATCGTCTTTCCAAAAAATGCTTTCTTAGGGTAATCAAACAAGACAGCATTCATGGTTAACCTTGCACCACAATAAACGCAACCAACTCAAACTCATCAAGACCTGCAATAGCATTAACCAAAGCAGTAGTTTTGCCTGACGTGAAGAGACTGTCTAAGTCCTTTTCTTCCTTCACGTCAATCATGCTTTTGATAGCTGAACTCAAAAGCTCAGAGTAGAGACTCATCCTTCTACCGTCAGACGTATCTTTGTTAAATTGCTTGCACATATCAAACAAAGGCTCAGATAGTCCTTTACAGCTAGCCCTTACCAAATCAAGCAATGGTTTCACTTCTGTATGGTTTGCAACTACATCGCCATTAACGTCAACGTAGACAAGGTAATAGGGATGTAATCTGTTGTGTTGATTCACATTTACGCCCTCATTGCGATTGCGTAGCGTGAAGATTGCTCCTGCTGGCAAACCTTGTTCAGGCTTCGCTGGAATAACGGTATGCATACCGTTTGGCAATGTAGCAAGATCACCATTTGATTTAACGTAGTTCAGCAAGTCCATCCTGAAATCGTTCAAACCTAAGTCTGTAATGGATATGCCAGTTTTCAAATCTTCAAGCTCTATCACCTCTTCTTGCAACTTACGCAACTGTTCTTTGCGATAAGCGACATCGTTTGCCTGAGAGCTAAGAACGTTGTCATCACCAGTTGCAGTTACGTCTGCAATCATCATGCGACTCTCTACACGTTCTTTTAGGTTGATGTATTCATCCAGTGAAATGTCAGGCCAGTAGTTAACAAGCTGAATGGCTGAATTTTGAGAACCAATGCGATCAACACGCCCAAAACGCTGAATGATGCGTACGGGATTCCAGTGAATGTCGTAATTAACTAAGTAATCACAGTCTTGCAGGTTTTGACCCTCTGAAATGCAATCCGTGCCAATCAACACATCAAGTTCAGCAGGTTCATTTGGCAAAACAATTGCCTTCTCTTTTGATCGTGGTGAAAAGAGCGTTAGCAATTCTTGGAAATCATAGCTCTTGCCTATAGTTGACTTTGGAGTGTCCTTCCCCGTAACTCTGCCTGTGTGCAGCCTGCAGTTCTTTAGCAAGTCGTCAGCTAGGTTTGTATACAGATAGTTAGCTGTATCTGCAAAAGCAGTGAAGATCAAAACCTTTCTATTGCCAAGATTGATAGGGTTGCTAATTTTCTCAGCAATCAACTTTTTCAAATGCTGCAATTTTGCATCTGCATCTGGATTAATTTTTTGCATTGATCGCAGCAATGCATCAATGATTTCCAGATCAGTACGAAGCTCATGCGACCAAGATGGTAGATCCATGTCAGCAAGATTGATCTTTACCTTTCCACCAATTTCGTTACTGCTATCCGTTGGCAGATCATCTTCATCCACCTCAAGCTCTTCAACGTTGTCAGTCCAATCAGTTACAGATGTAGCCTTACCACTTCTACTGAACTCTTCTATTTTTTCAAGCGTCCTCTTGTGACTGTCACGAAGTCCTGACAAAGTTAAGCGAAACGCATCTACGGAACTTTCTAGGCGCTTGAGCAAATTCGTAGTCATCAGGGCTTGAAGACTCTTTTCACGGTCAAGTTGCCGCAACTTACCTTTGCCACCTTCAACCTGTGTGTCATACAAGTCTTCATACTTCTTTAACCTGCTTGGCAGGATGTAGCTAATAGGAGCATAAACTGCCAGCTTTAGCAGAGAAAGTTGCTCAAATATTTCATTGAAGCCCATTACGTCGTTGCGATCAGTGAGCTGGCAATGAAATGACAAAGGCTTTAAACGCTCAGGAAACTTGCCAATGTCTTTTGTGTCGTAGAAGGTTTGGATGTGCTTGCGTGATCGTGCAATAGTTACACTATCAAGTAGCTCAAAGAAATCAAAATCTAATGAATCAAGGATGGCACGTGCTGTTCTTTGCTCAGGTGGCAACTTAGCCCATTTATTAAAGGCAAGCTGAGCATTGCGGAAGATATCTTCTACGGACTTTGTGGTTCGTAATCTCTTGGTCAGGCTTTCAGAATCACCTTCGTATGCTAAAGCAAGCTGATTACGCAAGTCATTAAAGCGATTATTCACAGGCGTTGCTGACAACATCAGTACCTTTGTCTTCACGCCTTGACGTATGACTTGGTTCATTAGCCTTTGATAGCGTGTTTCTTTGCCTTTGTATGCATCATTGTTTCTGAAGTTGTGAGACTCATCAATCACAACAAGGTCATAGTTCCCCCAATTGATACGATTAAGTGGCGTACCAAATGATTCACCAGATGTTCTGCTCAAATCTGTGTGTGCAAGCACATCGTAGTTAAAACGATCACTAGCAAAAATATTTGTCTTGAGATTGCGGTTGTAATTTAACCAGTTGTCAGCCAACTTCTTGGGGCACAAGACGAGAACTGACTTGTTTCTTAGCTCGTAGTACTTAATAACAGCTAATGCTGTAAAGGTTTTACCTAAGCCTACGCTGTCCGCAAGGATGCATCCGTTGTATGTCTCAAGCTTGTTGATGATTCCAGTGGATGCATCCTTTTGATAGTTAAAAAGCTTCTTCCAAATTAAAGTGTCTTGGTAGCCAGTTCTATCGTTAGGTAAGACGTCTTCATCAAGCTCTTCCAGGAACTCATTGAAGATGTTGTAGAGGATTAGAAAATAGATTCGCTCTGGAGAATTCTCTTGATAGACGGATGCAATGTGCTCGCAAATCTGGTCAGTAACGTCGACCACTTTGTCTTGGTCGTTCCAGATCTGATCAAATAGAGATATATAAGTGCTAGTGAATGCTTTGTCATCCATCTTGTTTACAAGATTAGAGACCGCATTCCCTTGCTGATACCCAAGATCTACAGCGGTAAAGCCATGTAATGGCATGTAGGCTGTATCAGAAGAGCCTGACTGAACGCATGCAAATTGCTGCATGGGGGCTTTTGACCTGTTTGATTTGAAAGTTGCCTTGCGTCGTAGCCAGTCTGCGCATTCTTTTGCAATTGCACGCTGATTCAGTTTGTTACGCAACTGAATCTCAAACTCTGTGCCATAAAGGCTTTTTTCACGATCCAGCTTGGGGATGTGAAACTTTCTGAGCTCTTTTGTTAACTTATCAGTAACTTCGTCTGCCACAAATGTTGGTGCTGTGAAGACGAATTGCAAAGATTCAACCTTTTCAAGCTCATGCTTCAAGGCCTCGTAGGCGTAAATAGAAAAGCATGATGCGGCTATCTTTAGCTTGGAGCTTGGTGTAATTGTTAGTTTAAGGTCGTCACCAAGAAGCGAATTGACGTTATCTAGAAGCTGCATTCTTGGTCTTTTGTGTATGCGTTTTAGACTGTTCCATCTGGCTAACGATGGATTTCATATGTTCACGAATCACTTGTGCGGCTGGTACTTCCATTTTTTGGCAGGCCGCCACAAATGCATCCCTGAGCTCATGCTCAACTCTGATGCGCATCCCAGCATCTTTCATGATGAATCCTGTGTCTCCAATGTGTATCCACTTTATCGCATGGAATTAGTCAAATTGGAAGGCTATTTACAGGCTAGTTTAGATCAGTTTTTAGCAGCAATAGAGCGAGTATGCGTCTGAGCTTGACCAAGAAGCCGTAAGTATTCAATTAGACAAATGATGTATTCAACATCTGCTGGGCAAAGCTCAGTCATTGGTTCACTTACGGCGGTTGAATTACCTTCTGTATCGATCCAGACAAAGTAGCAAGCTTGATCAAACTGCTGATGCACAACGTAACCCCACGCATAGTCATGTTCAGGGTATACAAAGTTTGGCTCGCCTGAGTGTTTATGAACAAATACCGCAAAACAGAGCTGAGAATCATCCATGGACCCGTCATCTCTCTCGCGAAAACTATCAAACATGATGTCAACTTGAGGGGGGTGGATGCCATGCAAGTAAAACTGTTTGACCCACCCAGAAAGTATGTCGTCTATTGAAAGTGCACTAATATTGAAAATTATGTTGTTTGGCATAAGGGCTTATCCTCAACTGTATTTAACAATGCGATAAGGTGATGCCTATATTGTTAGCTAAGTTCCAAGCCTATCAGTCTTAAAAAGGAAAGCATTGTGGGTCATACACAATTAGTGCAGCTTGTAGACGAGCCAATTAAGTTGAGCTTTGCTGACATTGAGAACACCTATCTAGATGTCTTTTTCGCGCTGGGGATTGTTAACCCAAGTGGGCCAACACTAAGTTTCGTAGCAGCAGTTGGCTCAGGCAAGGTTGGTGATCGCCTTCCTATTGTGAATGTCATGCTTAATCCGTTTTTGCAGCGAGTAGATCAGGTAGGTTGGTATACCGTTGCAGAAAAATGGAATCCACGTGTGGATCTTGAAGGTCTGATTGGCCTTGAGTTTGGTGACTGTCCAACCATTGTTATGGTTAATAAAGACATTCAAGACGTTGAGCGTGTCAGTTTTATCGCTGAAATTCTTAGTGGTTTTCCTGACCAAGTTCAAGGTGTTGAGGCCAGTATCAAGGGATTCTATGGCAATCCTAAAGACCGTGTGAGTGCAGCAATGGCAGGAAAGCTTCCTGAGGCTGACTTGTCCCAATCCGTAGCCATAGCATCGAACGCACTTGCTGTGGCAATGGTCGATCCTAAGCATTTTTGGCATGAAATGTCCGCATTCCTTTATGCCTGGAATGGGTCCATTAACCTGACTGGCATTCCTAAAGAACTGCAAGTTAACGCATTCTCAGAAGAAAAGTTTAAGGATTACTTTTCAGAGTATGTAGTTCCATCTCTTTATTTGCCGCCAGATCTAAAACGTGCGAAGCAGGTTGATGAGAATTCAACTGAAAAGGTCGATGAACCTCAAGGCGAATCGTTTGTTCAAAACCTTAAGCCTGATCAAATTAGAGCTTTACTAAAAGCTGACGACTGGTCTCACCTCTCAAAGTTAGATCTTTTTGTATTTCTTCAAGCGGCCCTTTTGCTCTACGGGTCTCAGGTGGAAACGACTGATATTCCATTCATCAGAAAGCTTTATCAGGCGGTTTTGGTCTCAGGTAGGACTGAAGAAGAGATGGTGAGGCTGGAAAACCAGGTTAGGCATTGGCAAGGCACGAACCAACTCGCCCCTGTCGTGTATTTGCCGTTCATTGTGGAAGACTCAAATCGCTTGGTCGCCGCTGAAGCGACAATTGATTTTGTTTCAACCTCACCCTATGTCGATAAAGAAAAGCAGATCCTATATGCCGTTACTGAGCTTCAATCATTATTTGAGATGGGAGCAATAGCGAACCCTGGCGCAGTGTTTGGTGCCTTGGTCGCAATGGGAGATCCCATTTTGTTGCCGCTATTAGATCTAATTCGTCCATCTTTAACCGCAGAACAAGCATTGGAAGCGGCTCAGTGTCGAAATTACATAACTACCCATGGGCAGGTTCAATACTGGATACGTTGGGCTAAGTCGATTCTTGAGGGCAATCCTAATGACGCCGCGTTTATGACATCTTGTCCCGCATTGGCGTTATCACGAAACATCACAGATGGCGCTAAGAAGCATGGTGTGCATGATGGAAAGCGCAACTTTCCATATTCTGAAGCAGATAAAGAAAACTTTGTTTCAGATAGAAAACACTGGAGTTTTGAAGAGTACGCTGAGCTCATAGCGCCTCAGTTGTATGAATTAGAAGCGCTTGAACCTGCCCCAAAGCTGTTTTCAACAGTGCTGATGTGTTGGGGTCTCAAGCCAGCTGCAGCGCTTGAGGATCAGTACATCCCTGATGAGGATGGCGCTACGGGAATTCCTGAGCGGCTGCGGGATTTGTCTAAACGATCTAATGGTTAATGGGAGGCAATATGACTCTATCGAGAAAAAAACCAGCGCTTTTCAAAGATTACAAAACTTTGTACAGAGGTAGACGGTTGTGGGCTTTCCAAAACAATCCCAATGCATACGAAGAGACTCCTCCCGCCTTTTATTGGGAAGATGATGTTGACATCATTGTTTGGGATGTTTCGCTGGATGCATCGCCAGCTGTAGGAAGATTTCTTCCAGACGGAAAAATTCGAGGATCAATAACTTGGGGACAAGGCGCATATTTTGATGCCAAAGACATCAAACAAATGATCCAAAAGATTGTGATTCTTGAAAAGGAATATTACTGAGCTTCTGCTTTGAAAACACAATGAGACGTTGGAAACCTGCTACGAGATCTAGTCCAAAAAGCAAAAGTTGTGCAATGGACGGGTTGCTTAGCCTAGAAACTCAATTATTCCTTCTATCTCTGAAATAGTAGTCAGGAACCACTCTCTACCTGGGGCTTCTTCAATCCATTTCCCCCGTGCTTTGAGTACGTTGTGCACGGCAAGCTCTGAGTGGCCTACACGTCTTACTTGCCACTTTCCAAGGATTACAGGTTTTTCAAACAAGGCGCTTCCTTTAGCCTGATCCATTACCCTTGTTTCAACGTTAGTGATTGTTTTCCCAACTTTAATGGGAAAAGGTTGGTCAGACTTGGTGATCGCTGGGAATGAAAAAGCATAAACCCAGCCGTTAAACTCAATGTCGCCACTGTCCTCTTCGTTGGCTGACTCAATGACCTCTTCTGCTACTGCTTCTGCATCGATCCGCTTAAAGTAACCGCGGCCAACGTTTTCCCAGTCAGTAGGCGTTTCATCTGCAAAGTAATACGTAAAGAAGCCAACGATTGATATGTACTTGTCGCTGCCTTCAGACTTTGCTTTGGGTAAAAGAATTGCAGCTTGCTCTGCTGTTATATGACGAGATGCAATTTCTGCAGCCTTTTCTCGTATCTTTACAGTTTCACCAGTAGGGACTTCAGCTGTAAGTTCAGGAAGAATGACATACCTTGCGAGACGGTAGGCGCTGCTACGTGTGGGTTCAAACTGGAAGTTCATGGTTCTTTCCTTGGGCGAACTTGCATTCTGCCACTCTGTAGCCTTAATGAAGAAAAAGGAATGCTAGTATCACGCAGTGAGACAGGCGGCTGCAATCGCCTGTTTTAAGGTCAAAAGTACTATACTACTTCTATACTACTTTTGGTTTTACCGCGCTAGATCGCTTTAACTGCGGGCTTGCAGAGTGTGTACGTTGTACTCCGAAGGCAAGGGTCGCACGTTCGAATCGTGTCGAGCGCGCCAGAATTCTGGCCAGAGACTGGAGAGGCGGGATGGACCGCACCGAACGCTTTTACCGTATTGACCAGCTGCTCAATGAGCACCGGTGTTTGCCCTTTGAAGCGATTCAGGCGGCGCTGGACGTATCCCGCGCCACGCTCCGCCGGGATCTGCAATATCTCCGTGACCGTTTGAACGCTCCGATTATTTATGACCGTATGGGCGGTGGGTACCGCTTTGCCCAGGAAAGTGGCCGGGCAAGCCCGGTAGCCGGACAGAAGTACGAATTACCGGGTCTCTGGTTCAACGCCAGTGAAATCTATGCCCTGTTGATGATGCAGCAGCTCCTCAACACCGTGCAGCCGGGTTTGCTGGGGCCGCATATTGCGCCCTTGCAATCGCGGTTGTCTGCCTTGCTCGGCAGTCAGGATAATCGCCCGGAAGATATTGAAGACCGTATCCGTATTGTGCACACCGGCCAGCGGGCGCCGGAACCGGCCAACTTTGCGTTGATTGCCTCGGCTCTGCTTAAGCGTAAACGTTTAAAACTAAAGCATTGGCATCGTGGTCGGGATGAAACGACCGCGCGAGAGATTTCACCGCAACGTCTGGTGTTCTACCGGGGCAACTGGTATCTGGATGCCTGGTGCCACCTACGTAAGGATTTGCGGAGTTTTGCCGTAGAGACACTAAGTGGTGTCGAGCTGCTGGATAAAGCAGCTAAAGAGGTGGCCGCGAAAGTACTGGATAGCCGGGTGCAGAATGGCTACGGTATTTTTGGGGGCGAACGGACACAGTGGGCACAACTACGCTTTACGCCGGCGCGGGCGCGCTGGGTGGCTTCGGAACAGTGGCACCCGGATCAACGGGGTTCTGTGCTGCCCGATGGCAGCTTCCAGCTGGATGTGCCCTACAGTATTGAAACCGAGTTGGTGATGGATATCCTGCGTCATATGCCGGAGGTGGAAGTGATTGGCCCGCCGGCGTTACGCGCCAAGGTGCGGGATAAATTGGCAGCTGCACTGGCGGCGCATAAAGACTAGTCGTGCTGAAACAATCGGCCGCGTTATGCTGGATTGCGCTGATAGCGCTGTGTGGCGGTGCGCAGGCGCAGGAGATTGAAGCGCGTTTGTATTCGAATGCGCCCATCAACTACAACTTTCTGGGCATTGGTTTTACCCAGGTAACGACTAATAAGTTTCAGCTCAATACGGAGCTGCTGGCCTATAACCGCACCTTTGATTTCTTCGGGCAGTCCGGCAAGGTGAATCTGATCGTGCCTTATGCGCAGCTGCACGGGCATACGACCACGGGGAATCAGGTGATTACCGGCTCGTCGCAAGGGTTAACGGATCCGATCATCCGGCTGGCGACAAATTTGTATGGTGCGCCCGCCCTATCGGTAGAAGAGTTCAAGCAGTACCAGCAGGATCTCATCATTGGCGCTAATTTGTCGGCCGTGCTGCCCTGGGGCGAATACAACAGCAATCAGCTGTTTAATGTGGGTGCGAATCGTACCTTCATTCAACCGGGGCTGGGTGTTTCGCAAGCCAAGGGGCCGTGGCGCTTCGAGCTTTCCGGAGATGCCACGTTCTTTTCTAACAACAACAATTTTTATGGTGGCAATGTTCTGTCGCAGAACCCGATCTATTCCGGCACGGGCCATGTGATTTATTACTTCCCTTCCACCGCTTGGTTATCCACCGATGTGACGTATTACTCGGGTGGGCAGAGCTTTGTGAACGGCA
>JACCDN010107720.1_pt1 | contig 26548 bp, 24 predicted proteins | sample 7441691 | NCBI WGS metagenome assembly JACCDN01 (sample SAMN15323439, study PRJNA562643) | freshwater metagenome | isolation source: river surface water | place: USA:Blue River Watershed | collected 2017-08-16 | reverse complement strand
GCTTCAGCTAATCTGATTTCTTTACGGCCCCAATCTGCAAGACTGATATCCGCTACTTTGTGTTTTAAACTAAAGTCGATAGAAGAAAGTGATGACATAATTACTTATTTAGATTATTTATGAAGTACAAAGGTATATTTATAGTATTAAATTCTAAAAACATATTTATAAATAGAAAATAATGGTATATTTGGTTCATATTTAAGAATAAACATTCATTTTATGCCTCAAAAATCTAACCAAAAAGAAGATTCCACTATTGCAAACGGTTTAGACAGCAAAGATCTCGCTATTTTAAAGCTATTACAAGCCAATGCAAGAGCCACTGTAAAAGATATTGCCGATAAAGTTGGACTTAGTACCACACCGGTTCATGAAAGGATTAAAAGGCTAGAGGAGGAGGGTGTTATTACACAATACGCAACACTTGTAGACCCCAATAAAGTAAAAAAGGGCCTCACCGTTATATGTTACGTTTCACTAAAGCAACACAATAAAAATGCGGGTGCCAGATTTATTAAAAGCATCCTAGAAATGCACGAAGTAATTGAGTGTTATAATATTTCAGGCGAATTTGATTTTATGCTAAAAGTAGTAGCAGAAAACATGGACGATTACTATAATTTTCACGTTAACAAATTAAGTGAAGCCGATAATATTGGTCATGTACAAAGCGTATTTGTTATGGGTATTATCAAGCAAACGCACGTGTTGGTGTACTAATATGTAAGCGCTAGTTCCATGATATAATCATCCATGATATAGCCGCCGCCAATTTCTAAAATGGAGGCTTCTCTAATGGTAAATCCATGCTTACTATAAAAATGCTGTGCATTATTTTGCTTGTTCACCTGCAAATACAAACAACAAGCACCATGCGCTGTTGCATATTCAATGGCCTTATATAACAATGCTTTTCCTGCGCCCGTTTTTTGTGCTGTAGGTAAAACATATAATTTATTAAGCTTGCATGCATTGTCAGCTTCTTGAGATACTGAGGCAAATCCTACCGCTTTATTGTTATGTTCAGCTATATAAAACTGATGACCTTTATTTATTTGTTCTATTAAAGAAGCATCGCTGTACATCATGTCTAGCATATAATCTAACTGTGCTTGACTAATATATGATCCATAAGCATCAGGCCAAGTAATGTTTGCAATTTCTCTAATAATTGCAATGTCATGTACACCTGCTTCTCTTATATGTAAAGTGGTAGGCATTATTTTATTAAAACAGTTTTTGTTTTCTTACGCTTTAAGAGTTGTTTAGAAGCCCAGTGGCAAACAATCGCAGAACTTGTGCCAACAACTGCACCCATGATAACATCAGATGGATAATGCTGTCCTAAATAAATTCGTGAGTAACCAACACTAGCACTCCATGCAAATGCGGGAACTGCAACGTACCATTTTTTTGTAGTAATGGCAAGCGAGGTTGCAGTTGCAAAAGCGCTACTTGTATGGCCTGAAGGAAACGCGTAATCTGATTCTATTTTATTTGGAAATATACCAGTGTAGGTATGGTAAGGTCTTTCTCTTTTTACCACATTTTTTAATAGGGTGGTAGTAGCTGTATTCAATAAAATTGTTGCCGCAGTATATGCTGCTTTTTGCTTTAAATCTTTGTTGTTATGAATAAGACCTGCCACAAAATAACCAACAGGCACACCAACACTAACATATTTAGAGGTATTAGAAAGGTTATTCCAAACTGCACTATTAGGGTTATCCGGATTAATGCGTCTAAGGGTGTTAACCTCACTAATTGATTGTGCCTGTATAGAATTTGCAAACAATAACAATATCAGTGTAACAAGCAAAAATAGTTTACGCATAGTACAACTTCAGAAATTATAATGATTGTAAACTTTCTTCGATGGTTGCAATTCTGGCTATAGCATCAGCTTGCTTTTGTTGTTCTAATGCTACCACTTCCGGTTTTGCATTTTGAACAAAACGCTCATTGCTTAATTTTTTAGTAACACTTTCTAAAAAGCCTTTTTGATACGCTAAGTCGGCTAAAAGTGTTGCTTTTAAAGCAGTGGCGTCTAGTTCAATACTGGTGCCAATAAAAAACTTGTCTTTTTCTACGGCAACAACAATGGTATTATCAATACTGCTATTTGTGTAGGCAATACTTGTTGCATTAACCTGTTTGCATAAAATAGACTCAATAGCTTTATATGTTTCCGTGTTACCTGTTTGAATATTTAGCGTAATGGTGTCTTTTGGCTTTAATTGGTTTTTGTTTCTAGCATCACGCAGTGCAGATATCACTTGTTTTAAAAGTTCACCACCTGCAACAATATCTGTGTTTGCTTGCCCAACAGGCGCTGCAATTTTATTGCACAAGTCGTCCTGCTTTGCACTTATTAAATGATAAATTTCTTCGGTTATAAATGGCATAAACGGATGCAGCATATGCATCATTTCATTTAAATAATGAACCGTTTTATCGTATACCTCTTTTGAAATAGGTTGTTCAAAACCAGGTTTAATCCACTCTAAATACCAGCTACAATAGTCATCCCAAATTAGCGAATAAATAGTTTTAAGTGCTTCTGATAATTTAAAGCTGTTTAATAAAACATCTACTTCTTGTTGTACTTGCGACAACCTATTTTCAAACCAATCCATCGCAAATTTTTCATTACGCGCATCTAAGTTGGTATCAATTCTCTTTTCCCAACCCTGTATTAGTTTAAGTACATTCCAAAGCTTGTTGTTAAAATTACGCCCTTGTTCAAGTGCCGATTCATCAAATAAAATATCATTACCTGCAGGCGATGATATCATGATGCCAAACCTCACAGCGTCTGCGCCGTATACATCAATGAGCGCTAACAAGTCTGGCGAATTGCCAAGGCTCTTACTCATTTTTCTGCCTTGCTTATCTCTTACAATTCCTGTAAAATATACATGTTCAAAAGGTTTTTGATCCATATATTCATGACCCGCCATAATCATACGCGCTACCCAAAAGAAAATAATTTCAGGGGCTGTTACAAGCGTTTGCGTTGGATAATAGTATTTGATTTCTTCATTACCAGGATTCGATAATCCTTTAAATACTTCAAATGGCCATAACCAACTTGAAAACCAGGTATCTAAACAATCTTCATCTTGCTTGATGTCAGATAGAGTAAGAGAAGGATTTTTTTCTTGTAAAATTACAAGTGCTTCATTGGCATTTGCGGCAACAGCTACACTGCCATCAGGTGCATACCATGCAGGTATACGGTGGCCCCACCAAAGTTGTCTACTAATACACCAATCCTTAATGTTTTCCATCCAATGACGGTATAAGTTTTTAAACTTTGCCGGATGAAACTGGATGGCTTCTTCCATCACAGATTGTAATGCTGGCATTGCAATGTCTTTCATGCTAACCCACCACTGTAAACTAAGCCTTGGTTCTACCATGGCATCTGTTCTTTCTGAAAAACCTACCTGGTTGGTATAGGCTTCTACTTTATCCAATAAACCTGCTTCGCTTAAAACAGCTTCCATTTTTTTTCGCACATCAAGCCTGTCTTCACCAATAAAAAACTGCGCTGCTTCTGACATGGTACCATCATCATTGAGGGTATCAATAACTTCTAAATTATATTTCTGACCTAATTGATAATCGTTGATATCGTGTGCTGGTGTAACTTTTAGAGCACCTGTTCCAAAATCAAGTGTAACATATTCGTCGGTAATAATGGGTACACGTCTATTAATGAGCGGAACAAAAACAAATTTACCGTGAAGATGTTTGTAGCGTTCATCTAAAGGATTTACGCAAACAGCTGTATCACCAAAAATGGTTTCTGGTCTTACGGTGGCAACGGTTACAAAATCATTACTGCCTTCAATGGCATATTTTATATGGTATAATTTGCTCTGAACTTCTTTGTAAATAACTTCTTCGTCAGATAGGGCTGTTTTGGCCTTAACATCCCAGTTAATCATTCTTTTGCCTCTGTAAATATGACCTTTTTTGTGAAGGTCTAAAAACACTTCAATCACAGACTTGTAATAATCAGGATCCATGGTAAAAGAAGTACGATCCCAATCTAAACTACAGCCCATTTTTTTAAGCTGTTGTAAAATGATGCCGCCATATTTTTCTTTCCATTCCCAAGCGTAGGCTAAAAACTTGTCTCTAGATAAACTTGATTTGGTAATACCACGCTCTCTTAACATGGCAACCACTTTTGCCTCTGTAGCTATCGAAGCATGGTCAGTTCCGGGTACCCAGCAAGCATTTTTACCCTGCATACGGGCACGTCTAATTAAAATGTCTTGGATGGTATTGTTAAGACAATGACCCATGTGTAAAACGCCGGTTACATTGGGTGGAGGCATCACAATTGTGTAGGCCTCACGGTCATCTGGGGTGCTTTTAAAATAACCCTTTGATAGCCAATGTTGGTACCATCTAGCTTCCGTTTCATTTGGGACATAATTCTTACTCAATTCCATGCTCAAAACTTTGTTGCGAAAGTACAAAAAATGGGGGTGTTTTTTTTTATTTGTATCGGACTTGTAAAAAAGCGAATTTGGGCCCTCAAATCAGTGTTTTGAAATTTGCAGTAGTTGATATAGAAACCACAGGAGGATTCCCTTCGCAGCATGGGATAACCGAGATAGCCATTGTATTACATGACGGTGAGCAAATAGAGGGTGTCTATGAAACGCTCATTAACCCTCATCAGCCAATACCACCATTTATAGCCAACATGACTGGCATAAGCAATCAAATGGTTGCATCTGCTCCATCTTTTGATAAAGTGGCGTCAAACATCTTTAATTTACTAGAAAACAGGGTTTTTGTAGCACATAACGTCAATTTCGACTATTCTTTTGTGCATCATCATTTACAAGTAGCAGGTTATCAATTAGATGCGCCTAAATTATGTACCATTAGGCTTAGTAGAAAAGCATTTCCTGGGCATAAAAAGTACGGATTAGGTCATTTATGCCGAACCTTAGATATTCAAATAGAAAACAGACATAGGGCTGGAGGTGACGCAGCTGCCACAGCAAAAATTTTGGATCTCGTGATTCAAAACAATGGAAAAACACTCATTTCCGAAATGATAAAAAGACATTAATTATTTTAAATTTCAAGTGTATTTATGGTTTCTTTTGCACCAATTATTGCCTCTCAATTAAACATTAAGGTATCACAAGTTCAAGCGGTTTTAGATTTATTTAGTGAAGCAGCTACCATTCCATTCATAGCCCGTTATCGAAAAGACAAAACAGGTGGCCTAGATGAGGTTCAAATTCAACAAATCGAAGAAGCGTCTAAATTCTTAAAAACATTTACAGAGCGTAAAGATTTTATTGAAAAAGCCATTGTAGAGCAAGGGAAAATGACAGATGAGCTTCAAAAAAAATTAGACGCTGCAACTACATTAGCAGCGCTCGAAGATATTTATTTACCGTACAAGCCAAAGCGAAAAACAAAGGCACAAACGGCCAAAGAAAATGGTTTAGAGCCACTTTCAGTAATCATGTTAGCGCAGGGTTCAGAAGATGTGGAGCAAACAGCGGCGCAGTATTTGAATGAAAAAATAACAACCAATGAGGAAGCGCTTTCAGGTGCTAGAGATATTATAGCAGAGCTGATTAATGAAAACGATGTGGTGCGCGCAAAGATGCGTTTGCTATTTGAACAAACAGCATGCATTCAAACTAAAGTTTTATCGGATAAAGAAACAGAAGGTATTAAGTACAAAGATTATTTTGATTTTTCTGAACCGATACATAAAATACCATCGCATAGAACCATGGCCATACTCCGTGGTTTTTTAGAAGGTGTATTGCGTATGAGTATTGCACCACTCGAAGATGATGCACTTACACTAATCGAATCTATTTATTTAGAGGATCTAAGTCCATGGCGTGAGCATGTAAAAAAATCAATTAAAGACGCTTATCGCAGACTCTTACAGCCAAGTTTAGAAACAGAATACCGCACATCCTTAAAACAAAAAGCAGACGAAGAAGCCATCAATGTATTTGCTGAAAATTTACGTCAGCTTCTATTAAGTGCGCCACTTGGAAGCAAAAAAATACTCGCTATAGATCCAGGTTATAGAACCGGTTGCAAAGTAGTTTGCCTGGATGAAAAAGGGATGCTACAACAAACCGAACTTATTTTTATTCACGAAAACAATAGACTCGATCAAAGTGAACATATCATAAGAAGTTTAGTAAAAAGTTATAGCATAGAAGCATTTGCTATTGGAGATGGTACAGCAGGAAGAGAAACAGAAATATTTATTCAAAAATTACAATTAGGATTACCCATTTATTTAGTGAATGAAGATGGAGCATCTGTGTATTCGGCATCGGAAACTGCAAGGGAAGAATTTCCGGACAAAGATGTTACTGTGAGAGGTTCGGTAAGTATTGGTAGACGTCTTATGGATCCGTTAGCTGAGCTTGTAAAAATTGATCCTAAAAGTTTAGGCGTTGGTCAGTACCAACATGATGTAAACCAGTTTAGATTAAAGGAAAGACTGGATCAAACCGTCATTAGTTGTGTAAACCAAGTAGGTGTTAATGTGAATACAGCAAGCAAGCATTTATTAAAATATGTGAGTGGTATTACTGGTCCTGTTGCCGAAAATATTATCAATTACAGAACAGAGATTGGAGGCTTTACAAGTAGAGAGCAATTGAAAAAAGTGCCAAGGCTTGGCGATAAAGCTTACGAGCAGTGTGCAGGATTTTTACGCATTCTAGAATCAGAAAATCCACTTGACGCAAGTGCCGTGCATCCAGAAGCTTATACTGTTGTAGCCGCTATTGCTAAAGATGCCAATATTGCAATACCCGAATTAATTGGAAACAATGAAGTAATTAAGGCGGTGGATGTTAAAAAATATATTTCTGAAACTTTTGGTGAACATACCATCAAGGATATTCTAAACGAACTTAATAAACCAGGCCTCGATCCACGTAAAGAAATTGAGCAGTTTAGTTTTGCCAATATTTATAAAATTGAAGACGTGCAAGTAGGTATGGTAGTACCTGGTCAAGTAACCAATATCACAAGATTTGGCGCCTTTATAGATATTGGCGTAAAGCAAGATGGACTGGTGCATGTAAGTGAAATTGCACATCAATACATTACTGACCCTTCAGAGTTTTTAAAACTAGGTCAAAAAGTGCAGGTTAAAGTAACAGAAGTGGATATTGCTAGAAAACGTATTGCGTTGTCTATCAAGCAAACCTCTGATGCACCAGCTAAAACAGCTTCTAATAGGCCTGCACCTCAAAAACCTGCTCCCGATCAGGACTTGTCATCCCTTAGTGTTAACGACGCGCTACAGGCGTTAAAAAAACGCTTTGGAAAGTAGTAATATCTTATATTTAGTATCCAATAATTAAATCAATTCTATGCGAAAAATCTATTTCTTATGTAGCTGTTTACTCAGTTTTGTATTTGCTACAGCACAAAAAAAAGAAACGAAAGATAGCACAGTCTATACCACGTTTAAAGACCTTCCGCTTAAAGCAGAACGTACCATCAACTTTGATACCAAAGAAGGTACTTTTATGAGTTTGGATATATCTCCAGATGGCAAAACCATTGCTTTTGACATGATGGGTGATATTTATACGGTTCCAATGCAGGGCGGTAAGGCCAAACAAATTACAAAGGGCTTGGCATTTGATGCACATCCTAGATTTAGCCCCGACGGAAAAAAATTATTATTCACTAGTGATAGAAGTGGTGCCGATAATATTTGGATACTAGATTTTGAAAAACAAGATACCCTTCAGTTAACAAAAACGAGTGTGGATGATTATGTAAATGCTATTTGGACGCCAGATGGCAAATACATTATAGCAGCAAGGGGTAGAAGAACACCAAGACTTTGGATGTACAATATTGATGGTGGCGGTGGTATTCAACTCAACGATCAACCTGGTAATTTAAAAACCATTGATCCAAGTATTAGTGCCGATGGTAAGTTGGTGTATTATAGTCAGCGCAATGGTGCATGGAATTACAATGCACTACTTCCTCAATATCAAATTGGTGTATACAACAAAGAAAAAGGAGAATTCAATACCATTACCTCTCGATATGGTTCTGCGTTTACACCTACTTTAAGTAAAGACGGAAAATGGATGGTGTATGGTTCTCGATACCAAGATAAAACAGGTCTTGTTTTACGTAACCTATTAAATGGTGATGAAAAGTGGTTGGCTTATCCGGTGCAAAGAGATGACCAGGAAAGTATTGCACCACTTGGTGTGTTACCTGGCATGAGTTTTACACCAGATAGTAAATATGTATTAGCTAGTTATGGCGGTAAAATTTGGAAATTATCGGTAGCAGAAGAAACGCCTTCAGAAATTGCTTTTGAAGCGGCTGTAAATTTAGAAGTAGGGCCTCGTTTATATTTTAACTACCCAGTTAAAGACACGGCCTATGCACTAGGTTCACAAATTAGAGATGCAGTACCAAGTCCAGACGGATCTAAACTTGCATTTACGTCACTCAACCGTTTGTATGTAATGGATTATCCAAACGGAACACCAAAGCGTTTAACCAATCATAATTTTGTAGAAGCCATGCCAGCCTGGAGTCCTAACGGACAATCCTTGGCATTTGTAACATGGAATGACACCGATGGTGGAAATTTATACTTGGTTAATGCAGATGGTTCTTCAATCAAAAAATTAAGTACCGAAGCTGCGTATTATGCACAACCAGCTTGGAGTTACAACAACCGCATCGCTTATTTTAAAGCGCCTAACCGTATTTTTAAAGAAGCTGAATCTCCATCATACAATGGATCAGAAGCAAAAATGAATTGGATTGATCCTACTGGTGGCGAAGAACATTTTATTGACTTTGCAAATGGAAGAGGAAACATTCATTTCACCACCAACACCGAACGCATATTTTTAAATGGCGGTGGCGGAAGTTTGTTATCTATTAGATGGGATGGTACCGATACTAAAACGCATGCACGCGTTTCAGGTATTACCACTTATGGTTCTGTTGCTGATGCTGATCATGATTATGTTATGGGAAAAAGTAGATCTAATTTAGATCCTATTAATAATTGCATGTTACCAGAATCGGCGGGTGAAAAAGAGCCACAACAAATGCCAAGTTCTGCAGATATTATTTTAATGGCGCCAAAAGGTGATCTTGCACTTGCACAGGTTAATAACAACGTTTATGTTGTTACGATACCAGAAGCAGGCAAAACACCTTCCATATCTGTGGCATCTCCACAAAATAGTAGTTTCCCATCACGTCAATTAACAGAGATAGGGGGAGAGTTTCCAGCTTGGGAAGCAAATGGTAAAAAAGCACATTGGAGTTTAGGTAATGGGCACTGGGTATATGATGTAGAGCGCGCTAAGTTTGTAGAAGACTCTGTTAAAACAGCAAAGAAATCAGAAACTAAACGCATTACTGATAGTACCGCTGCATTAAAATTAGCTGGCCCTGCTGCAAAAAAATTAGCAGATTCATTAGCTACGATTGCTAAGGCCGATACACTTAAGGTAAAAGCTGATAGCATCTACAACGCCGAGTTAAAGAAAAAAGAAAAATATAGTCCTTCCGAAACGCAGGTAAAAGTATATTATCAAAAAGATATTCCTTCTGGAACACTTCTTTTAAAAAATGCTAGAATTATTACCATGCGTGGTGATGAGGTAATAGAAAGAGGTGATATCCTTATTGTAAATAACCGTATACAACAGGTAGGTAAATCTGGAACAATTAAAGTGCCTTCAGGTACTAAAACCATTGATTGTGCTGGTAAAACCATTACACCTGGATTTGTAGATACCCATTCGCATATGTGGCCTTTTTGGGGACTACATAAAAATAATGTTTGGTTGTATGCTGCTAACCTAGCGTATGGTGTAACCACAACACGTGACCCACAAACGGCTACCACCGATGTTTTAACTTATGGAGACATGGTGGATGCAGGGCAAATTCCTGGCCCAAGAATTTATAGTACAGGCCCTGGTGTTGGATACTGGATGTATAATTTACAGAGCTATGATCAAACTAAAAAAGTACTAGAGCAGTATAGTAAATACTACAAAACACAGTACATCAAAATGTACTTAACTGGTAATAGACAAACACGTCAATGGATTATTATGGCGTCTAAAGATCAAAAGTTAATGCCTACCACCGAGGGTGGCCTTGATTTTAAATTAAACATGACGCATATGCTAGATGGATATCCAGGTATGGAACACTCTTTACCAATTTATCCTTTATACAAAGACGTTACCAAATCTTTTGCTACCAGTAAAATCACATTAACGCCAACATTAATTGTTGCGTATGGTGGCCCTTGGGCAGAAAACTTTTACTACACCACCGAAAGTCCTTTACACGATCCTAAGCTTAACAGATTTACCCCTTACGAAGAGTTAAATCAAAAAGCTGCAAGAAGAGCTGGTAGTTTAGGAGGTTGGTTTACACCAGAAGACCATGTGTTTCAAAAACATGCCGAAGGTTTAAAAAGTATAGTTGATCAAAATGGTTTAGTAGGTGTAGGTAGCCATGGACAATTACAAGGTCTTGGATATCATTGGGAACTTTGGAGTATTGCTAGTGGTGGAATGAAAGAACATCAAGCCCTAAAAACAGCTACTATACTTGGTGCAGAGGCACTTGGTTTAGATAAAGATTTAGGAAGTATTGAATCTGGAAAATTAGCCGATTTAGTAATCATGAATGACAACCCACTCGTTAACATCAGAAATACCAACAAGATCAAATATGTTCTTAAAAATGGTCGTTTGTATGATGGTAATACACTTGATGAAGTGTACCCGAATGCTAAAAAGTTAGATATCAGTTCTTGGACGAAGCCAGCGCCTGTAGTAAATACACCGGTGAAGCAATAATATCTTATACGTTACAATAAAAAGGCGGCATCAATATTGGTGCCGCCTTTTTTTATAAATAATCTAAATTAAAATTTTGGATGAATCCCCGTGTAGTTATGTGGTGTAATCTTTTTTAACTCTGCTTTAATAGCAGCACTAACTTTTAATTTACCAATAAATGCATGGATCGATTTTTTATCGATACTATTATTACCCCTGGTTAAATCCTTTAATGCTTCGTAAGGGTTAGGGTAGTTTTCTCTACGTAAAATGGTTTGAATCGCTTCTGCAACAACCGCCCAGTTATTTTCTAAATCTGATTTTAGTTTTGCTTCGTTGAGTACAAGTTTTCCAAGACCTTTTTCGATAGATTTAATAGCAATAGTCATGTGTGCCACAGGTGTTCCAATGTTACGAAGCACCGTAGAGTCTGTTAAATCTCTTTGTAATCTACTAACAGGTAGCTTAGCCGAAAGGTGTTCTAATAGAGCATTGGCCATACCTAAATTGCCTTCTGCATTTTCAAAATCGATAGGGTTTACTTTATGCGGCATGGCACTTGACCCTACTTCACCTTTTTTTGTTTTTTGCTTAAAATAATCCATAGAAATGTATGTCCAAATATCTCTAGACATATCTATCAGTATATTATTGATGCGCTTTAAATTATCAAAATGAGCGGCAAAATAATCGTAGTGCTCAATTTGTGTGGTAAACTGCATGCGCTGAAGACCTAGTCTGTCTTCCACAAATTCGTTACCCAATTCTACCCAGTTTCTTTTTGGAAAAGCAATATGGTGTGCATTAAAATTTCCGGTAGCACCACCAAATTTTGCAGCATAAGGTATGTTTAAAAACAGCGCAATTTGATTGTGTAAACGCTCAACAAATACCATAAACTCTTTACCTAATTTGGTAGGAGAGGCAGGCTGGCCATGTGTTCTAGCAAGTAACGGAATATTTTTCCAGCTAACAGCCAGGTCTTGAATGTGCTGCATTAAATTAATTAAAGCCGGCAAGTAATCTAATTCCATGCTATTTTTCCAACTCAAAGGAATAGCTGTATTATTAATATCTTGAGAGGTTAAGCCAAAATGAATCCACTCTTTTAATTCGCTACAATTCGCTTTATCTAATTGTATTTTTAAAAAATATTCTACTGCTTTAACGTCGTGGTTGGTAGTAGCTTCAATTTCTTTGATGGTTTTTGCGTCAGCTTCACTAAAATTATTTTTTAGATCTAGTAAAAACGTTTTTGCTTTTGCAGGCAGCTTGAAAAACTTTTTATCCGCTAAAAAAATAAAGTAGTCGATTTCAACAATAACCCTGTACTTAATCAGCGCAAATTCAGAAAAATATTCGTCTAATTGTTGTACTTGCTTTCTATAGCGGCCATCGATGGGCGAAATAGCTGTTAATTGACTTAATTCCATGATTTGATATCGATTAATGGGTAATTATTGTTTCTTTGCATGCAAATCTACTTCAATTGAGCAAAAAAATACGTGTTGGGGCTGTAAGTTATTTAAATACAAAGCCATTACTCTATGGTTTACAGCACCATGCCGTACATGAAAGCATTGAATTAATGGAGGATTATCCAGCCAATTTAGCTAGGGCACTTCAAGATAATACCATCGATATTGGGCTTGTTCCAGTGGCGGTAATCCCTGGTTTGGCAGCGCCCTATATTATTTCAGATTATTGTATTGGTGCTACGGGGCCTGTTGCTTCGGTATGTATTTTTAGCTCGGTACCCATGGAATCAATAAAAACGGTGTATCTAGATTATCAAAGTAAGACCTCTGTTAATTTAGCCCGCATTTTATTAAAAGAGTATTGGAAACAAGATGTGTTACTGTTAGAAGCCCCTTCAAATTTTATAGAATTAATAGATGGTACAACGGCAGCTGTAATTATAGGAGATAGGGCTCTAGAAAAATACAACAGTTATCCTTACCGTTATGATTTAGCAGAAGCTTGGGTAAACTATACGGGTAAGCCCTTTGTATTTGCAACCTGGGTATCAAATAAACCACTTGATGCCCGTTTTATTAATGATTTTAATGAAGCCAATGCGCTTGGAATTGAAAATATTGAAACAGTAGTAAATCAGCTCCCGCAAAAAAATATAAGCTACAATTTATATACTTATTTCACGCAAAATATTAGCTACCATTTGGATACTGCTAAAAAAGAAGGGATGGCAAAGTTCTTATCCTTGCTATAAAACCTACTTATAATTTTTTGTGATTCTATTTTTGATAAACTTCCAGATGTACTGAAACGATACTCTGTTTTCAGTGTAAATCACTTCTTTATTGTCAATTAGCTTTTTTAAATTGGAGAGGTACCAATCTTTGTGCTTATCTACTATGTAATCAATAAGAGCTGCTCTGTTAGGTATGGTATCGTTAGCAAGGGTAGATTTAGCTGTTTGTCTGTAATACAATAAGTGTTCTGGTATTACATGCACGTTTAAGTTTTTTTGTGCAATTCGGATATAAAATTCCCAATCTTCGTAGCCCATTTTCATGGCTTCATCGTAACCACCCACTTCATCCCAAACTGCTTTTTTAACCATGGCACAGGCAGGACATTGATTGGAAAATAAAAAGTTAGCAGCCGTTCCACCCCTTGGCTTTGAACTACCCGTTTTGTTTCCGAAAAAACGGATATAACTTGTTACCACAGCGGTTTGTGGCTCTTGTTCAAATACAGCTAATGCTTTAGCAAAAAAAGTATTGTCAAAATAATCATCGGCGTCAATGGCAGCTATATATTGTCCTTTGGCATGTTTAACCCCGGTATTTCTAGCCGCAGACATACGTGAATTGGCCTGATGAATAACCTGTATTTGCGGATCGTTAGATAATGTATCTAAATAGCTAATAGTAGCTTCGTCGGTGGAACCGTCATTGACCACTATAATTTCAAAATCAGTAAAGGTTTGCTGTTTTAATTTTGCAATGGTTTCAGGTAAATATTTACCATCATTATAACAAGGAATAACAACACTGATGTGTGGATTTGTCATGTTTGATAAATTTTACCTGTAACAAAATATATTAAGTTGAACATCGTAGATAGTGCCTGTTTGTTTTTGATAAAAAGGCATATCTAAATTATCGGCGGCCATTTTGATATAGGTTTTAAAACCTGCATTTGAAACAATACGCAAAATGGTTTCCAGTTTATGCGTTTCTGTGGCTAATCCATGGTATTCGATAAACAAATGCCTCACTTTATGTAGTTCATTTGCAATGTCCTGTACAACAGGATATTCGGCACCTTCAATATCAATTTTTAATAAATCGATATGCGTTTGCTCGGATAAGATAGAAGCTAATTTAACGGTAGGAACTTTGAAACTACTATTTCCTGTTACATCAATACTACTTGCTTCTGATCCTTTGTTGTCAAATGAAATAGTTCCGTTTTCTGTCCAAACAGCTGCTCTATGAAGTGTATAGTTGCTGATACTATTTTGAGCCATATTTTTTTGAAAGATGTCTGCTAAACTTTCATCAGGTTCAAAAGCTATAAGTGTTGCATTTGGATAAACCGTTTTAAAGTATAAACTGCTTATACCAATATTAGCACCACAATCAATAATAACAGGATTAGGGTTTGAAGATTCAAAGCGATATATTTCACATACAAATATTTCATTATATGTTTTAAGAAATTCATAAGGTCTCTTGTAAAGAACAGCGATAGGGCCAATGGTTCTTAGTTTGAGGGTCGTATCATCTTCGTGCTTAATAATTTTACCCGTGAACCATGGAATGGGGGCAAACCTAGTTTCAGCACCTCGCCAATTGAGGTTTTTTCTGATGCCTTGCAGTATATTTGTAATCAAGCCCATAATTACGTTTCATTAATGAATCAACCACTTGTATCTATTTGTATTCCTGCTTATAAAAAGCCTGAATATGTTGTTCGTTGCATCGAATCGGTGCTCAAGCAAACCTACAAGCAGGTTGAAATTGTCATTTCAGATGATTCTCCCAACCAAGATATAAAATTAGCAATAGAATCTTACAATTCTAGCATCTCTATTAAATATTATCATAACCAACCGGCATTAAAAAGCCCTATTAATTGGAACAACGCACTCAATAAAGCAGGTGGTGAGTTGTATATGCTCATGCATCAAGACGACTGGTTTGACGCCAATAATGCGATCGAAAACTATGTGCAAACTTTTGAGGCTAACCCACAAGTAGATTTTGTTTTTTGCAGAAATACGGCCATTCAACCCGATGGTCAAATATTAGAATTACAAGCCATTCCTTCTTTACTAAAGGATATGCAAAAGCATCCCAATCATTTAGTAAGAGCAAATGTTATAGGGCCACCTAGTAACACCATGTTACGCAGTAAAGTTTCTGTTAGGTATGACGAAGCCTATATATGGCTTGTGGATGTAGATTATTATGTTCAGTTATTAGAAGCTGGTCATTCCTACAAATACCTCGATGCGCATCTCGTAAGTATTGGACTCCACGAAGATCAAACTACTGTTTTTTGCCGAAACAACGAAGACGTTATCATTAAAGAGAATATCTGGTTTGCCACTAAAATAGGGAACAAAGCATTTAAGGATATTTTCATTTTCGATTATTATTGGCGCTTACTACGTAATTATAAAATACGCACGGTACACGATATAACGATCACAGGGGTAGCGCCACAAACAATATTACCTGTCATACACCATATGCTTGGGCTTCAAAAAAACATTCCATTATCTCTCTTAAAAATAGGAGCTATATCCAAATCTCTTATGTTTTTTAATTTTTTGCTCAAACCCAAACATTAAAAAACAATGCTTTCTGTTGTAATCGTAAACTATCATTCTACACCCTGGCTTACAAAGCTTTTTGCTTCTGTTGAGCAGTTGTATGCTTCAGAAAATATAGAATGGATTGTGGTAAACAATGCATCTGGCCCATACGATCAACAAACTTTACAACAGCATTTTCCATTTATCGTTTGGCTTGAAATGGGCTACAACGCTGGATTTGCAAGGGCTTGCAATAAAGGAATTGAAGCATCTAAGGGAGACACCGTTTTACTTTTAAACCCTGATACCTATTTTACCGATCATAGTTTAACCAATTGTTATAACAATTTAAAAGCAAGTAAAGCTGTTGCTTGTGGGGTTCAACTATATACACCTGATGGCCTTCCGCAATACAGTGCTTCTCATTTTATGCGTGGAGGCTTAAACTATTTATTAAAAATTCCTATTTGGGGTTCCATCTTAAAAAAATTAGCCTCGAGTGTTAATGTAGCAAAACCTAGTTTAGATAAAGCATCTGGCACACATCAAGTTGGTTGGATTTCTGGTGCTTTTTTAATGGCCAAAAAAGATGCGATTGATAAAGCAGGCATGCTGGATGCATCGTTTTTTTTATATGGAGAAGAAGTAGAGTGGTGCTATCGACTTGGTAAAATTGGCGCTCTCGAATTATATGGTAATTTAAGCGTTGTTCATTTAGAAGGCGTAAATATTTCTAATGCAAGTGGAAGTGTTGTTAATGATTACAACCATGTCTTTGATAAAAAGGGATTGCAACTGATAGTATCCAATCATCTATTGGTGCGCAAAGTTTTTGGTCTTAGCTGGTGTTTATTTCATTATTTCAATTACATATGGGGGTCATTCATATACCTTATTGCTAGCCCAATGAACCAGAAAAAAAATGCTTTGCGTTTTATAGGAAATTGTTTGCAATTAACAACTTGGATGCCAGGTATAATTTTGAATGTAAAAAAGCTTTACAAAATTTTATAGCTTTTATAGTCCAATTAATCCTTTTAAAGTATCAATTCTAAACTTTACAATCGGCCAAAATTGTTGTGGTTTACCTTTAAGTGTATAGCCAATACCGAGTACAATAGCTGCAGCTAATTTCACTAAATATTCAATAATTTTTTTACTATAACTTAATATGCCAATGTTTAAGGTTCTGGTTTTTTCACCACGCCCCATACCACTAGCAACATTGTATAAATAAGTAGCCGAAAGTTTTTTGGTTTCTACAATATGATGCACAACAATAGAAGGATCATAGTAAATGGTAAACCCGAGTTCCATGATGCTGTAAAAAAGGGCTTTTCCTTCGCCACCAATTCTTACAGTTCCAACTACTCCAGGAAGTGCTTCATTAAATCCACCTACTTGATCATAGATATCTTTTCGAACAATCATATTTGATTCGAGGGGGTACTTGCCATTTTTAAAAGCGGTATAAGTTTCGCTGTAATGAAAATGACCTACCATTGATGAAACATAATAACTCATCCAACTGGGTTCAGCTGGTATATACTTTGGAATGATTCGGCCGCCAAAGCCAACACGATCCGGATAATGATGGATATGCTTTAAAATATTTTGAACAAAATCTGGAAAAGCAACAGCATCATCATCCATAAAACAAAGCCATTGACCTGTAGCTAGTTTAGCTCCAGTATTTCGAGCATAAGAAGCACCTTGCTTTGTTTCCGAAGTAATAATAAAGTTTCCAAGTGGGTGAGTGGTTCGCCAATCATTCGCAATTTCTAAACTGTTATCGGTAGAGTTATTGTCTACAAAAATCACTTCAAAATCTTGTAAACTAGCGGCACCATCATATAAGCTAGAAAGTGCTCCAGTTATATAACTTGCTCTATTATAACTACAAATAACAATCGAAAGCATTATACTTTATTTGATCTTGATCTTACATATAATACCACAGATCCGATAGCCAGTAACCATACAAGACTTACGGCTACAAGTCCTAGTTTATTTGCCAAAATAACTTCGGTAGGTTCAAACTTAAATGTAATTGTATGTTTGCCAGCAGGGACTTCGATGGATCTTAAAACATAATTACACTTATAAATGGGCGTTTCTTTATCATCAATAAACGCTTTCCAGCCATAATTATAATAGATCTCACTAAATACTGCTAACTGCTTGGTGCTAGCATTACTAGCATATTCCATTTGGTCATTTTGCTTGCGTAGTAGTTGAATACTAGCCAAACTATCTCTAGAATAAACAGTGTCTAATTTCCAATCTTGCTTTTCAACGACCGCTTGAGTTTTTGGATCAAAACTTGTGATTGCCTTCATTACTGATGCGGCATCAGGTTGAACTGAAACAGTTTGAACAAACCATGCATTACCCAATGCATCAGGATTTGGAATAGTGTCTTTATTGATATCACCCTGAATAAAATACTTGGTATTTAACATGTTGGCAGTAGGCATACAATTAGGGAAATTGTACCACTGGTTTTCAATTAAGTCTTGATAAATACTAAGCTTAGCTGGATGATAACCTCCAACACTATGATGAAAATACGAGTTTAAAGCACCTGCATTAAATGCTGCATTGATACCTCCACGCAAATCTAGTACGCGGTAATAACTGGTATCTTTTAAGATAGCTGCATCCGTAGCTGATGGATTAAAATTAGCCTCGGCTTCGATAGCTTCTGAAAAATTGGATTCATTAAAATATTGTAGATCCACTTTAAACAAATCAAATAATGCCACAAAGCCAACAGCAACAATAAAAATAACTTTTGAGATAAACTTTTTATAGTATAAAAATATTGCTACAAATAATACACCTGCTAGACCAAGAGATTTAAACAAGTCTGACGAAAACATAGCTTGTCTGTCGGCAGCTAAACCATCTACCAAACTAGCAACTGGAGCTTCAAATGCAGCGCGTTGATTGGCATCTGGAATTTGTTGAACTTGTTGAATAAGATCAGCTTCGTTGGTGCTTTTAAAATTTTGTGTTGCATAAAAATAAAAAGCGAGCACAAACAAACCGGCAGTGATAAAAAGTGCTGGTTTTATTTTTTGCATAAATGACTGTTTATTTTCTGCAAAACCATTTACAATTTCTTGGGCACTTAAAATACCCATCATACCTAGTAATAAGGTTGGAATCACCATAATCATACTAGGTGCTCTAAACTTATTATAAAATGGCAAATGGTCTAACATAAACACATTAAAACTTTCGAAGTATAATCCATAAGAAAGCAACAATGAAAGCAAAATGGCTCCACCAATCCAAAAACGGTGTTTAATATTTTTAAATCCAAAACCTATAAGTGCTAATAAACCAAATAAGAATCCGATGTATGGAGGGCCGGCTGTATAACCAATACCACCCCAATAAAAACGGATATAGCCTTGTAATTGCTGTGCCACTTGTTGCGGCATAGATTGTAGTGCTTCTATGGCTTTAGATCCTGCTGGGTCAATATTGTTAGGGTCGCTACCACCACCATAAATATTAGGGAATAGAAGTGTTAATGGCTCTGGTTTAAGCATGCTATAATCAAGTGCATATGCTTTACTTAATCCCTCTGTAGATTTAGTGCCATCCGCTTTTGCAAGAACAGAGCCACCTCTAATAGAAGCTTTTCCATAATTGTACGTACTAAAAAGCATAGGAGCATTGCTTAAAATACCAAGCAGTATTACAATGGAAGCTCCTACAAAACATTGTAGTATTGATTTGTATGTTTTTGCTTTAATCCAAATGATTAAATAATACAACGAAATAAATCCAGCTATAATAAAAGTGTAATAAGCAATTTGTAAGTGATTGCAGCCAAACAATTCGGTGCTAGCAATAGCAAGTAATATTAACCCTATAATAAATTTGCGTTCATACACGAGCAGTAAAGAGCCAATAAAAAATGGCATATATGCTATAGCATGTAATTTGGTAATATGTCCTACAATAGCAATGATAGGATTGTAGGTGGCAAATCCATAACCGAGTGCACCCACAATACCAATTAAATAATGCACCCCTAATACCTGAGATAAAAAGTAAAAAGCTAAGCAAGCCAAAAAGAAGTATCCAATAGGTTCAGGTAAACCCATTTGAAATACGGCATCTAATTTACCTAGTGAAAATGCAAATGGTATAATACCCGTAATTTGATAGGCGGGCATACCAGCAAACATCCCATTTGTCCAGTAAGGCAAAGATCCAGTTTCTTCCTTACTTTTAAGCGCATCCTGTGCCATCCCTTTCCACTGCACCACATCCGATTGTTGTAATACTTTGCCTTGTAAAATAGGTTTACAATACAGGGCAGCTACTATTAAAAATATGCCAATGGCAATAAGATGGGGAACTATTGATTTTAGGTTAATTTGCTTCATGTATGTGTTTTTGTCAACAGTCACAAACCTAACAAAATTTACCTTAAAATATCCTTTAAATTGGGTTAAATAAAGCGCTAACACGTATTTTTAAGGGATTATTAAAAACATGAAAAGATTTCAGTTTTATTCTAAAATTACATTTATTTGTAATATATTATTTTGTATTTGTTTGTATGTAAGAAGTACAAAAATTGGAAATGGTTCAAATGACATGTTACTGCCCTTTAGTTCTGCTATTATCATAATGGGATGGTTTGTTGCACCAATCCTCACCGTCATTGAAAACATTTATCTGTTTTGGTTGTTTATCAGAAAACGAGATACGGGGCTACCAGCTTGGCAAATAGTAGTTACCGTTCTATTTTTAATTGCTCAAATATTTGTTCATTTTATACTGCCTGCATGATTCATTCTATATTAAAAGATAAGCCAACCAAATTATTTATAAGTATTGCTGCTTTTTTTGTGGCTAATGCGCTGATTGCGGAATGTATTGGAGGCAAAATATTTTCGCTTGAAAAACTGTTTGGTATTACTCCTTCAAATTTTAACATTTTTGGACAATCTGGATTGGCATTCAATTTAACATGCGGCGTACTATTATGGCCACTTGAATTTATTGTTACCGATATTGTCAACGAATACTACGGCCCAAAAGCAGTGAAGCGCATTAGCTATACAGCAGTAGTGCTGATTATTTATGCTTTTATCATGTTTTATGGAGCTATGAAGGTAGCACCCGCCGATTTTTGGATTACTTCTAAACAAACAGAAGGTATTGATAATATGCAAACCGCTTTTAGTGGCATATTTGGACAGGGTATGTGGATTATTGTAGGAAGTATTACTGCATTTTTAGTGAGTCAGCTCATAGATGTTACCGTCTTTCACAAAATCAAAAAAATGACAGGAGAGAAGTGGGTTTGGCTTCGGGCAACGGGATCTACGGTGGTATCGCAACTGGTAGATAGTTTTATTGTATTATTTATTGCTTTTAAAATTGGTAATGGATGGACATGGCAGTTGGTTCTGGCTATATGCCTTGTAAATTATATCTATAAATTTACCATGGCCATTATACTAACACCATTAATTTATTTGATCGAAAAACAAATTGATAATTACCTTGGTCATGACACCGCTCAAAAAATGAAACGTGCCGCCATGGGTATTGAAAACGAATAAAATTTACAGTGTTTGTAAAATTTTATTGATTACAATTTTGTCGATTGGAAGGCTCATTGCTTCTTCAGATAACTCGTTAAGCGGAATCCATCTTGTATGCTCGGCCTGCCCAGTAATATCTGCTACCTCTTCGGGTAAAAAATTAAAGGGGGTAGCTCTTGTTTGTAAGGGGTCTAAACTTATTGCTTGTACATAATAATATATAGAGAGTATTTGATCTCCTTCCCTAAAAGCAGAAGGTTGATAAAAATCTGTGGTATAAATATGTTCTCCTACTGTTACATCAAGACTTGTTTCCTCTTTAAACTCTCTGACTAAGCATTCTCGCGTGCCTTCACCAAATTCAAGACCACCACCTGGTAGTTTGGTAAAATAATTACCTCTAATAAATTCATCACTCACAAGTAGTCCATGGGTTGGATCTATCAGTATACCATATACCCGAACTGTTATATAAGACATATTAAAACCATTTCTTTTTCATAAAATACCAACTAATAATAACAGCAATGGCTAATGACAAGCCAATGGGGATATAAAAGGAGAAGGGGTTATGTGCGCCAGGTATATGATCCACATTCATACCATATAAACTTGCTACCATTACAGGAAGTGATAAAATAATGGTTATAGAAGTTAACCGCTTCATCACATTATTAAGGTTATTGCTAATAATACTTGCAAATGCGTCTAAAGTACTCGTTAAAATGTTGGTATAAATATTGGCCATTTCAAGCGCCTGACTGGTATCTACAATAAGATCATTTAAAAATTCTCTTTCCTCTTCATTTAAACCTAAAAAATTAGTACGCTCCAATTTCATCATGAGCATTTCGTTACTTTTTAGTGCAGTAACAAAATACACCAAACTCTTTTGAATACGCATTAAATTAAACAAATCAACGTTACTATTGCTTTGATACATACTAGACTCATACTGGTTGCGTCTGATATTGATTTCTTTTAAGCATTCCATAAAGTTTTGAACCACTTTTTCAAAAACTTTAAGAATCATCATGTTTTTTTTGTCGGGATGTCTTTTTTGAAAAGAATTTAAAAATTTATTGATAGCACCGTTATCAAAAGAATTTACTGTAATAATTTGTGTATGCGTTAAAATGATACAGATAGGGATAGTTATAAAAAATGCATCACTATCATTAAAAGAATTGTTTTCGGTGGGGGTTTTTATTACCACAAATTTCACATTATCTGCAATTTCAAAACGTGGACGTTCATCAATGTCCAATGAGTCTCTTAAAAATTCGATAGGAATATCAAGTTTTTCTGAAAGGTCAATAAACTCTTCATCTTTAAAAGGAGGGACAAGATTAACCCATACGCCTGCGTCTGGCTTATCTATTTCTACAGTTTGACCTTCTATATTTTTGAAATATTGAATCATGAGATTGTTATTAAAGATTAAATGGTTACTTGACCCTCATAAATGAAAGTAGCCGGGCCACAAAGCCAAACATTGGAAAAATGTTGTGCATCTAGCTTATTAAATTTGATCAATAAATTGCCACCAAGGGTATTAATCTTTGTCTCTTGCTCTCCAATTGTGTCACTACTCATTGCAATGGCAGCAGCAGTTACGCCAGTTCCACAACTAAACGTTTCATTTTCAACACCACGTTCGTAGGTTCTTACAAAAAGTTCATCTTGTTTCCATTCAACAAAATTTACATTGATACCTTTTTCATGGTAAACATCATTATACCGAATAGCTTTACCATTTGTATATACATCAAAATTATCAATACCATTTACCGGTTTTACGAAATGAGGCGAACCAGTATTTAAAACTGTCGAGTCATTTTGAAACGATACTTCATGTATATCAATCATTTTTAAATGCACCCAACCATTGTTATCAATAACCGCTTCATGTTCACCATCCGATGCAATAAACTTGTAAGTTGTAGGCTTAATACCTTTATCATACGCAAACCTGGTTAAACATCTGCCACCATTACCGCACATAGATCCTAGGGCACCATCGGCATTAAAATACACCATTTCAAAATCGTACTGATCATTCTTATTTAACAACATTAAACCATCAGCGCCAATTCCAAAATGTCGATTGCACAAAAAAGCTACCTGCTCTTTGGTTAACTGAATAGTACCTTCTCTATTATCTAGAATAATAAAATCATTTCCGGTGCCTTGGTATTTATAAAAATGCAGCAACATATTTATAGGTTTGAAATAATATCTAAAGATTGTTTTATTAAATTTTCAACTGCCGCATTACCATCTTTACTAAATGTTTGTGAAACCCTGTTGGCAACAATAGCACTTAAACTGAGGCACTGATGTCCTTGCAATTTACCTAAACCATAGATAGCACTTGTTTCCATTTCAAAATTTGTAATGTTGTGAGGACCGTAATTAAAAGCAGTCAATTGATCTATGAGTTCATTGTGCATGAGCGCTAAACGTAGAACCCTGCCTTGAGGACCATAAAATCCGGGACAAGTTACAGTTATTCCTTGATGATAGTTTGTTACGAAATGTTTAAGTAATTTAACACTTGCCGATGCAATATATGGCCCCGAAAATGATTTATTGAGTGTGATTTGATCCTCGAAAGCTTTTAAAATTTGTGCTTCTTCTCCATTGTTTTCATGCTTATAAAAGTGAAGCAGGTTATCGATACCAAGTCCATGAGTGCTAGCTACAAAACTATCAACGGGAATATGTGCTTGCAATGAACCTGAAGTTCCAAGTCTTATAATTTGTAGGGTCGTTAATGCTTGTTTAATGGTTCTCGTTTCAAAATCAATATTTACGAGTGCATCCAATTCATTTAAGACAATGTCAATATTATCTGGGCCTATACCAGTTGACACCACCGATATTCTTTTAGAGCCAATATATCCTGTATGGGTTATAAATTCACGGTGCTGGCTTTTATGTTCGATACTGTCAAATTGTTTGCTGACTTCAGAAACCCTGTCTGGATCTCCAACAGTTATAATAGTAGTGGCTAATTCATCGGGGCGGAGGTCTAAATGGTATACGGCCCCTCTATTATTGATGATAAGCTCACTTTCGGCGATTCGTTGCATTTTGTCCTATTTTTAAACAAATTTCGGGTATTCAGATTTAGAATTTTGATTTTCCTTTCTTTGCTATATTTTCGCAGTCCAATTAATGGTCCTGTGGCCGAGTGGCTAGGCAGAGCTCTGCAAAAGCTTCCACAGCGGTTCGAATCCGCTCGGGACCTCAAAATCAATAAAATAGCTCCATTTGGAGCTATTTTTACTTTAATTTAAGTGTAAAATTGTATGAAATATTCTCAAACCATTGGAATTGTGGCCTGTTTGGTTGTACTTATTTGCTCTTATTTACCTTGGAGTTTTGTGGTTTCTGAGCAAATTACCATCTCTGGATTTGACACAAAGGGCACAAGTTTTGGCAAACCAGGGCTATTTTTAGACTTTTTTACGATTATTTCTATCATTTTATTTTTGATTCCTGCCATTTGGGCCAAGCGTACCAATATTTTTATTGGTGCCATCGTGTTCTCTTGGAGTATTAGAAATTATATTTTAGTTTCAACCTGTTTAATGGGAGAATGTCCTGAAAAGCAGCCCGCACTTTATACATTAGTTGTAGCAAGTGGAGTTTTAATGCTCATGGCTTTACTTCCTAAATTAAATAGTACTAAAAAGTAAGCATTGTCAAGTAGTACCGTAGCCATCGTAATTTTAAATTTTAATGGTAAAAAGCATCTAGAAACTTTTTTGCCATCTGTCATAAATACGAGCTATTCGAATGCTAAAATTATAATTGCTGACAATGGTTCTACAGATGATTCTTTGTCTTTTTTAGCAGCCCATTATCCAAGTATTACTTGTTTACAAAGAAATACCAACGAAGGTTTTGCGGGTGGATACAATTGGGCTTTGTCTTTGGTACATTCAGATTATTATGTACTCTTAAATTCTGATGTTAAAGTACAACCTGGATGGCTAGAACCTATGGTATCATTGCTTGATAGCAATACATCGATAGCCGCTTGTCAGCCCAAAATTTTATCCTATTCAAATCCTACAAGTTTTGAATACGCTGGTGCAGCAGGTGGATGGATCGACGCATTAGGTTATCCATTTTCTAGAGGAAGAGTTTTTGATGTATGTGAAATGGATAAGGGACAATATAACAATGCTTCACCAATTTTTTGGGCTACCGGCGCATCCTTATTTATACGTTCAAAATGCTACAAAGAAATGGGAGGGTTGGATGAAAGTTTTTTTGCCCATCAAGAAGAAATTGATTTGTGTTGGAGGTTACATAACGCAGGTTATTCAATTATGAGTTGCCCAGAGTCGGTGGTATATCATGTAGGCGGCGGTACATTACCAAGAGGCGGTCGAAAAGTGTTTTTAAACTTTAGAAACAACTTATTAATGCTTGGTAAAAACCTACCATTTTCGGAACTACTATGGAAAATCCCCATTCGTTTTTGTTTAGATGCCATATCTGCATGGAAAGGGGTGCTTCAGGGTGATTTTTCATTCTTTTACGCCATTGTTAAAGCCCATATGTCTGTTATGGCCATTTGGACCAGACAGTTGTTAAAAAATAATACCAAAGGGGGTGCAATTCCCAAAAAGGCTATGAAAACCATACCTGGTGTGTATAATGGTTCTATCATTTGGCAATATTTTATAAAAAAACAAACCAAATTTTCGGAAATTATTTCTGGAAAGCAGTCGTAAATAATCTTTGTTACCTTATTTTTGCAATTCCAAATCAATACTATGTCTGAGCATAATAATACGATTCCTGAAAAAGACTTAGCCAGCAACTGGGTAAGCTCTTCAAAATTTTTATTTTACCTGCATGTTTTTTGCATTTTAGCATTTGTTTTAGGCGGTTGTTACCGTTTATACAACCAAGGTTATAAAGGTAAACCAGACGTTGAAGTACAAGGTAGCAGCCAATATAAGCCTGATTACAAATAATTTTATTGAAATTTTCAATAAAAAATTTTGTCAGCAACTGTAGAATCCTATTTTTGCACTCCTAATTTAGTTCTTTACAATCAAGCGAAAGTAGCTCATTTGGTAGAGCACGACCTTGCCAAGGTCGGGGTGGCCGGTTCGAGCCCGGTCTTTCGCTCTAAATCCCGAGCCTAGTTCGGGATTTTTTTTACACCATGCCCTGGTGGTGGAACTGGTAGACACGCAGGACTTAAAATCCTGTTCGCCGCAACGCGAGTGCGGGTTCGATTCCCGCCTGGGGCACTATCCCTTCGCTTACGC
>JACCDN010536344.1_pt1 | contig 26552 bp, 30 predicted proteins | sample 7441691 | NCBI WGS metagenome assembly JACCDN01 (sample SAMN15323439, study PRJNA562643) | freshwater metagenome | isolation source: river surface water | place: USA:Blue River Watershed | collected 2017-08-16 | reverse complement strand
TGATGCGTATAAAGAGGCTTCAAACTATCTTGAATTAAAAATTCAAGAAACAGTTTGCGATGATTCTTTGAAATTTTTATCCGATAAAAAAAGAATGGATAAGATTTTTAATGGAAGAGAAGCATCTTTAATTTTGATTGACCCCCCTTACGGTGACATGATGTCCCGTGTTAAGACTGGTGAATCTACTAAAAATAAAAAAGATAACTCACCAACTCCTTATACAGATCTCACAACAGATCTTGGTAACATGGATTCCAATGATTTCTTTGTTGCATTTAAAGAAAGTATAGTTAACTCATCAAAAATTCTTAAGAAGAATGGTCATTTGGTTGTTTTCATTAAAGATCTTCAACCTAAAGGTAAAGAACTCAACTTATTGCACTCTGATCTAATCCACTTAATCAATGAGATTGATGGTTATTATTATCTTGGTACTAAAATTTGGGCTGATCAAGGAGTAAACTTATATCCATATGGATACCCTTATGCATATGTATCAAATCAAATACACCAATACATATTAATATTTAAGAAAAAATGAATCTCTGGATACTTACCGAAGAACGACCAAAAAAAGAAGTTCTACGATATATCCTTGAAAAATTCATAAAAGACAGAAACATCACTTGTTTCGTTGACAACTTAAGAATACTTCCAATTCTTAATTCAAACGGTCTGTTCACCTTCACCTATGAAGTGATCGGTATTAAATCTACTTCCATTAATAAGATATATGTAAAAAATGTAAGTGGAAAATCCAGTTTTATGGACTTTTTGGTTTTTTATCAAAACGATGAACCAAAAATTACTGATACACCAATTTATGCCATTGAAGAAACTAAGACAGATGACAGTGAAAGCCGAAACACTGGTGTTTTTCAAAGAGGTACCAAGTTTGTATATATAGATTTCTTCTATCCAAACATTGATAAAACAATGTTATATAACCTGAAGATTCCCCAAAAAGAGGAACCTACAGAATCAAATATATTTGGTAGTAGATGTTACAGAACTCTTGGTGTTCAATTTATTGGCAAAAAATTTGACGAACGTACCGATAGACCCTGGGACTCAATTGATGAATTAATTCAATATAAGTCAAATATGAGAAAACCCCCAAAGGGTAATGTTCCAATTGAAATAACGAAAGTAAATAGTAATAAGATCACAATTTCAGGACGTCTTTTCAAGGCTAATGGAATTGGTCACGACCCCAATATAGGTGCTCTCACTCTTATCTCTTACACATTAAGAAAACTTGGTTGGACTGGTGAGATTGAAATTACAAAACATGGTCTATCTCAATCTCACATTAAGGGTACTAATAAGTTTGTATTGATTGCCAACAAACTAGGTATAACACTTGAGGGATTAAATTTATCAGTCAAATTACTACCCCCTGATTATTGGTATTACGAAAACAGTAGTGAAAAATTAGGTACTATTTTTATTCACATTGTTGTTGAAAACTTCACTAAAGGAATGTCAATCTACGAAAACCATGCTGGCTGTGAAAGAGGTTATTTCATATCCAGCGATGGAATACATCACAGTATTGACAAATATGTTCCTGAAGAAGATCGTCAGAACGATACCGATGAAAGACCAATCATTTCTTTACCAGATCTCGTATTAATTGATTTTGATAGAACAGAAATCATTAATATTGAAGGTAAGAAATCAATCAATATTGAAGACGGTATCAGAGAAATTAATAACTTTGATGAAGTTGAAAAATACTATATTAAAAATTATTACCCTAACTATAGAGTAATTAGAACTGTAGTTCTTTATGGTGGACTTGATACTGAAATTCAAAGAATTGAAGTTTGTTTTCTATTAAATGAACAAGGTAAATTGGTACTAGGATTGAAAGTACCCGATATCATTAAAGATGCAATTAAGAATCTATCTGATTTTTGGAACTTGCGATAAACATGAAAAAATTATTACTAATACTAGTGTTCTTTTCAAACATGGGTTGGGCTATGAACTACATCAAAATTACAGAAAATGAAAATATGATCATTTATGTTGACGTAGATTCAATTAAAAAATCTGGTGACATCGTTAAGTTAAGAGAAATTGTTGATTTCAAAAAACCATATTTCAATAAAGATGGTATTGAATATAGTTCACACTTGATTGAACAGACTATTAACTGCAAAACAAGAGAACAAACTTTAGATTTTGTAACTATCTATACAGGTAAGATGTTACAGGGAAGAATCTTAGAAAAAGGTTTAGTTCCAAATTCAACTCGTGTAATTCCTGAATCTTCTTTAAGTTATCAAACCTATAAATTTGTTTGCGAAAAACAAGGATAGAAGTTCCAAAGCATCAACTTGTGGAACTCGTTTTTTGTTAGATTTCAATCACTCTAACCTATTGATTTTATTGAATCCATATTTCAACTGGATTTAATACTTTCTGAACCTCATCAATACATCAGATCTAGATATCTATACTCTCAACGGCTGACACCGTGAGTGTATATGTTGTCAAGTGACAAAAGAGGTAAACATAGACCTATTGAATCCATGTTTACCAAAAAAATAGGTGTTTTTGTTACCTAATTTGTATAAATACTCTACATGAACCATAGAGATATTTACACATCTAAAAATGTTATCCAAAACTGGATAGAACACTCCCTATTAACTTCTGATGAAGATTGGTACATCTCAGTATTCAAATTGTCAGGGACGTATAGGGACGGTTTTGGGTTGAATAGGCAAGTATTTAATGAGTTTACTCAGGGAAGAGTGATTCGTTCTTTAGATACCACTATCAATATCACTAAAGGGAACATCAAATCTGATTTCAAATTTATACCTTTTTTAGGTGGTAATAGAAATTCAGATATTCGTGTGGCTAGACATATTCACGCATTTATTCAAATACCTAAAAACTGTAATAAAGATAAATTTCAAAAGTTCTTAATTAAGAACTGGTCTATCTATCCCAGAAGATACCTAAAGACGAATCTTGAATCTAATCTTTGGTTACAAAATTTGGACAAAAATAGAATCAAAACTCATCTTAAATATTGCACAAGACAAGAAGATTTAGAGTTTTATAAAGAACTATTTGGTGATTCAAAGGTATTACTTGAATGTCAATCGTGTAATTTCTAATCACTATTTGCAGGAGAGTTTTCTCTTTAAACCTACGTTGTGAATACCGTTTAAACCTGCAATGAATGAGATTTATTTATTACGGACAACGTAAGCCATTGTCATGTCTATATAAATAGGTACATAAGTTACCGGTAACAACCAGGTCTGAGAATTTACTGATTTGCGTATTCATTAAACATTAAAGGAGAAACCTAATTAATGAAAAAGAATCCACTAGTTGTAGACCTTCACCTAAGGTTAAGTGAAGAATTTAGTAATGAACTAAAGAAAATTGCAGATGAAAATGCATTAAAACCATCACAACTGGCTAGAATCGTTCTTCAAAGAACTATTCCTCAATACAGTAGAAACAGAATGTGGGGTTAAAGATTCATCAATAACTCTTTGCGACCACATCTCTTCGTTTTCAAGAACAGGAATCTCACCAATCAATTGGTCTATGTCTTTGTCATTCATTTTGATATTCGCAAATGTGGTCGCAATAGACACCTATCAATCTAGTCTTAGTCTAATCCTACAATCAGGAGAATTTATGTCAATAGATCCATCAATCAAGAAAAATGTAGTCAATCTAATTAACAAGGAACGTAATATCAATATACATAGCCTTACATATCAACCTAATTTGACTATTCAAGATTCAACTAAAGAATCTAAAGAAATCCTAGATGAAATTAGGAAAGAACTTAACTTATCAATCAAGAATAAACAATCTATAACTTGCATCTTAGTTAGACACTAAGATTTGACAAGTAATCTTGAGATCTGATAGAAATCAAATATAAATCAATCAAAGGATTAGTTATGACACTTTTCTACATGGATCCAAATGATCCAAACGAGATAACACCACCAAGTTTCAAATCTGTTTTTGGTTATGATCCCAACGTTAATTACGAACTTGAAATCAAAAAATTAAAAGACTTAGTTTGTAAGCCATCTACTCAAATGGAAGTAGATATGAAAATTAACGAACTACAAACCGAATTAAATAACAAAAACAAACATTTGAAGAAATCCATCTAGAGATAATCAGCGTAATCCGTTATTAGATTTGGGTTTTTTGAAGTTCTGATTTTCAACAATGATCTCAACATTAGTTGTTCTTTAAGTATTTGATAAATTAAAAGACATCTACCTCTACTTAGAACATCATCTTGATCTGTTGATTGCAAACGAAAATCACACATCTTCAGTATGAACTGATCTGAAATCTCATAACGATTAAAAGTATTAAGTATTTCACCACCTTCTCTACTCAATACATCAGTAAGTTCGGAGTTGTTTTCTTTTTTTGCATCTATCATAGATTTAAAGTTATCAAAAAACTGATCATTTAAACCTAACAACAACTCACACACATAATCAAATTCATCTACTTCATCATCAGATATATTTGATACGGTATCAGACAAGAATCTTTGAATTGCATCTAACTTCAATTCCAAATCAATATTTGAATCACGCACTCTTAGATCATCATCAGTTAAATATCTAAGATTTATATCTTTAATTGTCATTTTTATCCTAAATCTATTTCAAAAAGATGTTTAGATAGTATTTGAAGTAGTAATGCACCAGCCTGAGAATCATTTAATTTTTTCTCAGTGATATGTTGATCTACTTGTTCAAGAATTTCAGAAAATAGATTGAATTGATCCTGATTCTCAATTTTCACAACCTTACCAACTTCTCTTGAAATCAAAATTGGACATAGTTGAGCAAGTTCGTTAACTATAGAGAATTTATATTCCTTCATCGCAAGAACATCAGAGATACCCTCAGTATTGGTTTCAATTCTGTCTGCGTTTAAATTGTAAATATTTGAGAGTAATGCGAATAACAACCCAATTCTATTTGCAATTAGTTTTGAATCTAACTCACTATATTTTTGAATGTGTTCTTCAAACTCAACTGAATTTTGTTCATTGAATACGGTACCTACTTTTTCTCTTAACAACGCAAGTGTTTTTTCAAACCTTAATTGGAAATCCATCTTAAACCTCTATTACTCATTATTTTTGTTATTTGAGGGACTCCAAAGTTTTTCCACACCTTCCGTGCAAAAACTTGAGGTACTCATCATTACGGCTGAAGAACATGATTGTTTCATCTTTTCCAAAATCACCTCTTCCGTAAATAAATGACCCATCTCTGCTATTTTTTTGTATGCATCATCATTTAATTTCAAATGTTCAACTCTCTCTTTAAGAATTCTCTCAAGAATAATAAATTCTGAATCATCTAATGAAATCGTATATTGATAGGTAGTCATTATTCCTCACAAAAGTTCTTATTTAAGAACTTTTTCTATGCTAGAGTTCTTAAATCAAGAACTAATCTTTTAATCATGGCAAAGTCAAATATTACTATCAAATCAAATACTCAAACCTTGCAAACAGCAAATAATGTTATTAATGAAATAACGTCTGCGTGGAACAAGGCTACCGAATACATGATGTTTGTTGCATCAACCCTTCATCAATATCAATCAAATAAAGATAGTTCTGAATCAAGAGCATTATGGAAAGAAATAAAAGACACTCTAATTGAGAAAAAAATTATGAGTAAGACGACCATCAGTAACTTATGCAAAATTGGTGAAAACCAACTTCTGATGCAAAACGTCAAAAAACTTCCACCCGCATACAACACTTTATGGGAACTATCACGACTACCTGATTCGGAATTACGATCAAAATTCAAATCTGGACTCATCACACCACAACTAAAACTTGAAGATGTTCGTGAATGGAAAACTATTCAATCATCTGATGACAACGTTGAAGTCGTTGAGATTGAAGTTCAACAATCTGAATATCAAAAAAGTATTGTTATTTCTTTTAAAAAATCAGACATTGTTAATAAACATGATGTGATTAATCAAAATATTAAAAAAATCAAATCAATGATGAGATACGCAAATATTGAATTAAATGGACTTCTTAGAACAAAAATTGAAAATAATTCATGATTAATCGCAAACTAATCATTAAGAAATTTGGATCTTTTGGTAGATTCTTTCTTCACACCAAAAATCAAGATCTATACATATTTGATGATTCAAGTAATGATGATTTCGTAATCAAAACAAAACTCAATCTATTGACGAAAGAACATACTCTCTATGACGATGTTTCTGGATCAGAAAACTCTAAAAGAGTAAACGACCTTGTTAAATCATTAATTTCTCAAACATCAAGTTCAGTTATTGAGGAATTCAATTTATCTTCAACGCAAATACAAGCCTTAAAAGATACCTTAAATCTAATTCAAGGTACGCACTTACGTTTTTTCTCCAACGACAATAAATTAAACGTAACAGTATTTAACTATAGACAGTATGTTCACGATACAAATCCAATCTCAGAACAACATATGTTCATATCTGAATTGATTGTTAATGATCAATTTGTAACAAATGTAGATTTCACAATCAGATCATCTACATTCTCAAAAATTCCATCAACCGATTATCAAGTTGAATGTTTTGAAAACAAAGTTATAAGTTTTTTGTCCCTAGATGATGATCTTGAGTTTTTCATCAGAGATCAAATGATTCAAGAACCAGTTATAAGGTTTTTCAACGAGCAACTTGAGAAAGAAATCGTTCTTTTACTTCAGCCCAAGACATAAAAGACATCGGATAGTACCAATCTGTTATCAGAGGAATGTAATGAGGTTTACCCTTCTTCATCTCTTCATCAATAAGACCCTGTAACCTCACCTTTGCAGGACTATTCTTTGCATTGTGTCTATTTTTATTATTTGCAAACTTAATCAAATCTTGATGAAGATTTCCATACTTGACATCACCTTGATAACCAAACTTCCAAAACTCAGTCAATGTTTCAATTGAATTATCAAAAGCTGGTTTTAATTGATCTTCTGTTACTTCATTTCTAAGAAATTCATATGAATTTTCATATAGTTTTGAAATAAAAATTCCACGTTGATGTCCAGATACGGTTTTTGAACCTTTTGATATTCCTAACAAAGTGTATGTTCTGTTGATGAGTCCATTCTTTTTATCACGAACTGCTGGTTGATTCTTCTGATTTTTTTCAATCATAAAGTTGAAATATATATCTGGATACCTAATTTGCACCCATCTTCTAATTGATTTCCATAACTCATTCGTAGGTTTAATCGGAGTGTTACCGCTAGTTTTCCCCAAATTTATCCAATACGGTCTTAGTCCATCATATTGAGTTGAATCTTTCTCACCATACAAAGATGTGGTTTCTACGGTTACCAATACATCACCGTATTTTTCTTTCCAGTCATTAGCAACTTGTCTACTTGAACATAACAATGCAAGTAATTTTCCACCATTGAAAATTCTGCCAAACGGTTGAGTGCACATAATAGTCTGACCGTTTGCCATATTTAAAGACTTACCATTTACTGCAAATGCATTTTTAAAGTTCCTTTTTGCATTGCAACTCTCTAAATAACTTTGTTGTTGGTGTAACCAATTATTAAATTTATTTTTATCAATTATTGGTGTTTTTTGTTGTTGTAACCACTCGTTAATTCGTTCTTTATCAATTTGTGAATTCTTTGAATTCTCTTGACTAGGTAATTCACCACTTTTTATGGCTTGAAGACGTTCTTCTCTTTTTAGTTTTTTAATGTATAAATCTTCGTATTTTTTAATATCAATTTTTACATCACCACCAAACACCTCTTTGTTTCTTTCAGACAAATTCATCATTGATGAAGAGATGCAAATTATTCCAAGATATTTCTTTGTCACTCTATCTCGCACGAGATATCTAAGTTGTCTACCAATAACTCCATCATGTCTTGATGATGAAATTAATACTCTTAATATGTTCCAGTGTTTTATCAACCTATCATCTTGAACATATTCCTCATATGTTTCTTCACCCCAAAAGTTTATTTTTTTGAGTTCAATCGTATTACTAGTAAGTATTAACTCAGGTACGATTCTTCTGTAGTCACTTCTTCCTTGAGGCTTCCATATCAATGGATAAACCTCTTCAATGTCTTTTTTTGAAGTTTTTTTACAAAACTCTTGAACCTCTTTCCACTTATGTAACAACATAAATTCATTAATGTTGTAATCACCCGTGACATTCAGTTCTTCATTTATTTTTTTTCTTATTTGATTATCAAGTTTTGATTTGTCTGATTGCGACAATTTTTGTATTGGATTAATTTCTAACCAATCATTTTTTTGTTGTTCTACAGAAGACACTTTTTTCATGGTTAGTAATTTGTTATTGGAATTCTACTTAACAAAGTTCTTCTTGCATTTTTGTAAATTGAACATCTTTTTTCAATGTTTCTGCGTGATCTCTTCCTTCTATACCCTTCTATTCTTTGATTTACAGTATCTGATGTTTTTTTGATTGAATTTCTTTGATTACACTCCACTTTGATACGTAATAAAACCCAACATATTGGATAGTTTTCTTCCATTGCTCTTTGAAACAAGTTCCACTTTATTTTCATTAGAGTGTTATTTCTTGTCGTTAATAACTTTTTTTACTTTGACTACAGGTCTAATCATTTTTTCTGTAGTTCCAAATGTACCAAATCCATCAATCTGTATTAATTCATTATCTGACAACTTCTGAGTAATTATTTGAAATATGTTGTCTATCATCGTATCCATCTCTTTCATACTAATTTTTGGATACTTTTCATGCATCATTCTGACAAGATCTACTTTAGATAGCATTTTGAGTGGTTTTATGTTGTTTTGACATCTTGATATTACCAAAGGTCTTTTGAAGGTTCTAAAGTCGGTTCTGATCGTTTTATGCGTTATTCGGTGTATACAAACGACAAGTTTTCTAACTTTACTGTTGTTTCACTCTTTCGTTTATTCCTCAATTTAATTTTTCTTCTGGTTACAAAGATCAATTCACTGTAGTAATTCAGGCCTCTCGGACTAGTAATTCCATTGTTATTCATGAAGTTTGCTATTTCTGCATCTGACAATCCATCTTTATGCAGTTGCATTATCAATCTATGATTTCTTTGTCTTTGTTCTGATATGAAATTTAATGAAAGACTTTTTGTGGTGATACTTAAAGAAAATCTTAAATAAACATCAATTAGATTAAGTGTTATAGGAAACTTATTCCACTGTAACTGACTTAGCGAGATTTCTTGGCTTATCAACATCAGTGCCTCTAGCGCAAGCTGTGTGGTAAGCCAACAACTGCAATGGAATGACGTGAAGAATTGGAGATAAGTCACCGTAGTGCTCTGGCATACGAATGACATGTATGCCATCACTTGCAGTCATTTGAGTATCAGAGTCAGCAAACACATAAAGTTTCCCGCCTCTAGCTTTAACCTCTTGCATATTAGATTTTAGTTTCTCTAATAAGGCATCATTCGGAGCTACGGTAACAACTGGCATTTGCTCGGTCACTAAAGCAAGTGGGCCATGCTTTAACTCTCCAGCTGGATAAGCTTCAGCATGAATATAAGAAATTTCTTTTAACTTAAGCGCCCCCTCAAGGGCAATCGGATAGTGCAAACCTCTTCCCAAGAAAAGCGCATTCTCACACTTAGAAAACGCCTCACTCCAAGCAATAATTTGTGGTTCAAGCGCTAAAGCAGCATTGATTGCTGAAGGCAAATGACGCAAACGATTGAAAGCATCTTTTTCTTGTGCACCACTCAATTGCTTCCTATGTTTTGCCAAAGTAAGGGCCAACAAATACAAGCCAACCAACTGAGTCGTAAATGCTTTTGTAGATGCCACACCAATCTCTGTACCAGCATGGGTTAAAAAACGATATTTAGTTTCTCTAACCATGGCACTAGTAGCGACATTACAAACAGCAAGCGTTTCTGTGTGCCCGAGTGATTGGGCATGACGAAGTGCCGCCAACGTATCAGCTGTTTCTCCAGACTGAGAAACGACAATCACTAGTGCATTTGGGTTTGGCACGGTTTTGCGATAGCGATATTCGCTTGCAATCTCAACTTGCGTAGAGATTCCGGCCAAATCTTCTAACCAATATTTAGCAGTGCTTGCTGCGTAATAACTAGTACCGCATGCCAAAATTAAAACACTATTAATTTTTTCCCAATCAGCTGATGATGCACCAAATAAAGATGGGTCAGCATGTTGTGCATGACCCAATGTGTCAGCAATAGCGCGAGGCTGCTCAAAAATTTCTTTTTGCATGTAATGCTGGTATGGGCCAAGATCAACAGCTGCGACTTGCGCAGGAACATCTTTTTTAGATCGCGTTTGAATTTCGCCATTGACATCAGTAATGGTTACGCCATCAGTTGTTAAAACAGCAATGTCACCTTCTTCAAGATATGACATTGACTTAGCATGCTCTGCAACAGCTAAAGCGTCTGAAGCTAGAAAATTTTCTTGATTGCCATAAGCAACCACAAGGGGTGAACCCACTCGAGCTCCAACTAAAACACCAGGCGCATCTTGAGCAATAACTCCTATCGCATAAGCGCCGTGCAATCTTGGGACAATTACGCGCACAGCAGCAGGCAAATCTCTTTGGCTCATGTTCACATAAGTTTGATGAATTAAATGAGCAATGACCTCTGTGTCTGTTTGCGAAACAAAAATATAACCAGCAGCTTTGAGCTCTTCTCTTAACTCCTCATAATTTTCAATGATCCCGTTATGAACCAAACCTATTAGGTCATTTGAAAAATGAGGGTGAGCATTAACAGTGTCAGGCTTGCCATGAGTAGCCCAACGGGTGTGAGCAATACCAATATCGCCAGACATTTTTTGACCCTGCTCCGCCAAATCAGAGACTCGAGCTGTAGTTCGCGCTCTAACTAATTGTCCATTAGATACCAAAGCAAAACCGCAAGAATCATAGCCGCGGTATTCAAGCCGACGAAGACCTTCAACTAAAACATCAACAATATTTCTTTTAGCAACTGCGCCAACAATCCCACACATGACTATTTCCTATTAGTTGATGCTCATCTAATTTATTTTAATTTTTTGACTGGTCGCTGCCAGTTCAATGAAATTTGTTTAACTCTTGTAACCGTGAGTTGTCCCGCTGGAGCATCTTTAGTGAGCGTTGTTCCTGCGCCCAAGGTTGCACCTTTACCAACGGTCACCGGAGCCACTAATTGAGTATCTGAACCGATAAAGGCATCATCCTCAATCACTGTTCGGAATTTATTAACACCGTCGTAATTACAAGTAATGGTGCCGGCGCCCACATTGACCCTAGAACCAATCGTTGCATCACCAATGTAGGCCAAATGATTTGCTTTGCTATTTGAAGCAATCTGGCTGTTCTTCACCTCAACAAAGTTACCAATATGAACTTCATCAGCAAGCTCTGTACCCGGACGCAATCTTGCGTAAGGCCCAATCACGCTCTTACCCCCAACTTTGGCTTGATCAATATGTGTGTAGGCATGGATAACTGTCCCAACATCAATCACAGCATCACGAATCACGCAGTAAGGACCAACTGATACACCATCTGCCAAAGTTACCTGGCCTTCAAAAATACATCCAACATCAATCTTTACATCTTGGCCGCAAATCAATTGACCTCGAATATCTATTCTTGCAGGGTCCATTAAAGTGACGCCCGCATCTAGTAAGCGCTTAGCTAACTCAAGCTGCCATGTACGCTCTAACTCTGCAAGTTGTTCACGGCTGTTAACTCCAACAGTTTCCCAAAATGCATCAGGCGATGTTGTGTGAACTGGCACTCCCTCATTAACCGCCAAAGAGATGATGTCTGTTAAATAATATTCACCTTGAGCATTATTCGGCTCTAAGGCTTTTAACCAACGCTTTAATTGCGCGGTAGGGACAGCCATTAGGCCTGTATTAATTTCTGTAATAGCCTTGATCTCTGGGTTGGCATCTTTCTCTTCAACGATAGATTGAACGCCACCATCCAGATTTCTAACAATTCTTCCATAGCCACTTGGATTTGGCATGATTTGGGTCAATAAACCCAAGGCACCCTCACCAGCTAACTGACATAAACGCTCTAAGGTTTTAGTTTGAATCAATGGCACATCGCCATACAAGATTAAAGTTGGCTCACTGTCTACCAAAAGATCTGCCGCCTGCAAAACAGCGTGTCCAGTCCCTTTTTGCTCTTTCTGAATAACTGTTTTGGCAGAAATTGCCGACTTATCCAGATATTCTCGAACGGCATCGCCACCATGCCCAAGAACAACAATAGCCTGATGCTGGCCTGTAATAGCCTCAGCACTGGCAATGGCATGCGCAAGCATAGGCTTGCCCGCAAGCGGGTGTAGAACCTTGGGCAAAGCAGATCGCATACGCTTTCCTTGCCCAGCAGCTAATATGACTATATTCATTGATAATAATTATATGTGTTTATTCAAGCACCTCCTAACTCTCAAGCTAATAATGGTTTATTTCATATTTGCCATTATTTCTGGATGCAGCGCTGTTCGCCTGGTATACAACCAAGGGGACACTCTCACCTATTGGTGGCTAGATGATCATATTGGCTTTAATTCAGAGCAAGAGGCCTTTACCAGGTCGTCTTTAGAGCATCTTTTTTGGTGGCATCGAACAGAGCAGCTCCAATCCATTTCTGTAACTTTAGACAAAGCCCAACAACAACTTCAAAAGCCCCTGTCTAAACAAGAAATGATGGGTTTAACAGGCGATTTAAAAAAACATGGTTACAGCATCTTTGATCAAATCACCCCTGATGCCGCTAAATTAGTTATTAGCCTACAACCAGCGCAAATTGATTCGATCGAAAAACGTTTTGCAAAAAATAATGAAAAGTTCCGTAAAGAGTACCTGCCAGACAACAAAGATAAACAAGTAAAAATTCGTGCTGATCGAGTGATCGACAGAACAGAGTGGCTATTTGGCAGCCTCAGCAAAGAGCAAGAAAAAAAGATCCGAGAATTTCTAATTAATCATCCAGTCGATATGGAGATGGTCTACAAAGAGCGATTGCGCAGACAGTCGGATCTAATTGAAATTTGCAAAGAGGTTAATCAAAAGAAATTAGGTCAAAAGGCAACGGAGACTCTGCTAAAAGACTATATGAAGTTTTTTGAAGCTGGAAAAACAAAAGAACAGCAAGCTTTTAATAGAAAGTGGATGGAAACTGGGGCAGAAGTCACATCATTCATTACACAGGTAATGAATGATGAACAACGTCAATATGCTTATGCAAGAATTGGTGGGTGGCTTACGGATGTTCGTGAACTGATTAGAGATTCATCTGCACTGGCTGCCAAGAAATCTGCTCTTCTAAATCGCTAGAGCCACTGGTATCAGTTAAGTTTTTAAAATCAAACTCTTTGCCATCCATCAAGTGAGATGGCACCACATTTTGTAATGAGCTAAATAAACTCTCGACTCGGCCAGGGAATTTCTTCTCCCAGTCACGCAATAAGGCTTTCATCGCATTTCTTTGAAGATTTTCTTGGCTGCCACAAAGATTGCAAGGAATAATTGGGAACTCCATTTGTAATGCGTATTTTTCTAAGTAGCGCTCTGGCACATAGGCTAACGGACGAATAACAATATGCTTGCCATCATCAGATCTTAGTTTTGGCGGCATTCCTTTTAACTTGCCGCCATGGAACATATTCATTAATAACGTTTCTAAAATGTCATCACGATGATGCCCTAATGCAATCTTAGTGGCGCCCAACTCACCAGCCACACGATACAAAATGCCACGGCGCAATCTTGAACATAAACCACAAGTTGTTTTTCCCTCTGGGATTACTCGCTTAACAATCCCATAGGTATCCTGCTCTTCAATGTGAAAAGGAATACCCAGCTTCTTGAGGTAATTAGGCAAAATCTCTTCCGGAAAGCCTGGCTGCTTTTGATCAAGATTAACAGCCACCAATTCAAAATTGATGGGCGCCCGCTCACGCAATTTCATCAAAACATCCAACATGGCATAACTATCTTTTCCACCGGAGAGGCAAACCATGACCTTGTCACCCTCTTCAATCATGTTGTAATCAACAATAGCTTGCCCTGCCAGACGACAGAGTTTTTTGTCTAGCTTATTTTCTTCATAAGCAATTTTGCGAGGATCTTTCATTCTTTAATCAAAAATATCTCAACGCCAACAGCGTCACAATCTGGATAAACATCTGGCTTGGCAGTTGAAACTCTTACCGCTCTAACATGAGGGTGAGCCAGCATAATTTTAGCAACGTCATCGCATAGAGTTTCTTGCAAATGAATATGCCCCTTGGCCACTCTTTCAACAATACTTCTACGCATAAAGTCATAGTCAAGAACCTCCTCAAGACTATCTTTTGTTGGCGTGCTTTCGTTTAAGGGAACAAATAAATCAACATTGATTAAAACGCGCTGCTCTCCACGTTTCTCAAAGTCATGAACGCCAATGTTGATATAAATTTCGTAATTGCTTAAAAATAATCTACGACAGTCCATTAAGCGCGGATGGGATAGCAAAGCTTGCATGGTTACTCCGTTAAAAACATCACGTCACGATCTGTAGACAACAAATGCTGTCCGCCATCAACGTAAAGTGTCGTGCCAGTAATGGCATTAGATTTTGCCAAGTAAACCACTGCTCCGGCGATATCTTCGGGTGCGGATGATTTACCAAGCGGCGTCATTGCATGAGCTTTTACAAACCCATCTTCTGATTGATCTCCAGAAACCATTGTAATTCCTGGAGCAACTCCAACTACTCGCAAAATAGGTGCAAATGACTGTGCCAGCAAGGTTGTTGCTGAGTGAAGGGCTGCTTTTGATAGGGTGTAAGACAAAAAGTCTGGATTGAGATTGGCCAGCTTCTGGTCGAGTAAGTTAATAATCACGCCTGAAGGCACCTCGCCTCCAGCGATCTTGAGCTTGGCATGTTGACGGTACAAATCACGTGACAAGATTAATGGCGCAGCAACGTTAGTGGTCATATGACGATCTAATGCCGCATAACTGAAGCTTGAGGCAACGTCATATTGAAATAGCGAGGCATTATTAACCAAACAAGTTGGTACTCCCAGAGCTTCAGCGCAACGAGCGATCAATTGGCTGGCTTGTTTTTCATCTGATAAATCAGCTTGTAAGGCAACTCCTCGTTGGCCGGTTGCCAAAATTTCTTGGACGGTTTCTGCTGCAGCATCTTTTGAATTGCCATAATGAATTGCAACATCCCAACCATCTTTAGCAAGGCCTATTGCAATAGCCTTTCCAAGGCGCTTTGCCGCACCGGTCACTAATGCAATTTTTTGAATTTTCATATTTTTTACAGCTTCACTTATAAGAGTTGTAGACTCGCGAGGTATGGATATTACCCCTAGCGCCGAAGAAACATCTCATAGCCAACTTTTGGCTAATAAAATTAAAGCAGAAATTCTAGCCAACAATGGCAAGATTTCTTTTGCCAAGTATATGGAAATGGCCTTATATACGCCAGGATTAGGCTATTACGCCGCTGGAGCCATCAAACTAGGTAAGCAAGGGGATTTCGTTACAGCCCCAGAAATCAGCCCTTTATTTGGGGCTACCATTGTTCAGACAATATTACCCGCCTTAACGCACCTTCAACAAGAATCACTCCCTCTTCAAATTCTTGAATTTGGAGCAGGATCGGGTGCTTTGGCAGAATCAGTTCTCGATGCGCTAGAAAAATTAGGCTTCAAAATTGATTCCTACAATATTTTGGATTTATCAGCGGATCTCATCGAGCGCCAAAAACAACGACTTTCTCAGCGCGCCGAAAAAATCAATTGGTTGTCTGCACTTCCGGAAAATTTTATAGGCATCATTCTTGCCAATGAAGTTTTAGATGCCATGCCGGTTGATGTGATTGTCCAAAGAGATGGATTTTGGCACTATAAAAATGTTTGCTTGGCCACGTCAGAACAAAACGCTACAGAACAATTTGTTTTTTGTGATGGTGTCAGAGTTGAAGATGGTTTATTGCCAGCTCAGCTACAAAAAGAGGATTTCACTGAAGGCTACACCACGGAAATCCACTACAACGGCAATGCATGGATCAACAGTCTTGCAAAGGTTTTGAAAAAAGGACTTTTGCTAACTTTTGACTATGGTTTTCCTGCGCATGAGTATTACCACCCACAAAGAGGGCAAGGAACTGTGATGGGGCACTATCGCCACCATGCCATACAAGATCCATTTTTCTATCCTGGTTTGTGTGATTTAACTGCTCACGTTGAATGGAGCACGATTACTCAATCTGCTATCGATCATGGCTTTGATTTTTTAGGCTACACCAGTCAAGCCTCTTACTTGCTAAACGCAGGCATTGGTGAGCTAGCTCTTTCATATGCCGACCCAAGGGACGCTGTTAGTTTCATGCCTATTTCAAATGGCTTGCAAAAGCTTTTATCAGAAGCGGAAATGGGTGAGTTATTTAAAGCCCTTTGTCTGGGCAAAGATATGCCTTTTTCTGAAGGCGACTTACCGGGATTTAGATCGAAGCCTAGAGCTCTTTAATGACGGCAAGTCTTGCCAACCGAATTGCGTCTTTAATTAACTCACCGCTCTTAGCTCCACTTGAAGTTACTGCAGCAGCAATTTGACCGACATCAATCTGACGAGCAGCCATATAAGATTCAGATAATTGATCCGTTTTGTAACCAAGTATCTTGATTACAGTCATGAGTTCTGTAAAACGATCTGGCTTTCTCCAAACATCAACACGATCTAATAGATCTAATACATCTATTGAGCTTAGCTTTGCGCCCCTGAGAGTTTGAGTCAAATCGCTAGCCAATACTGCGTAGTCTTTACACTCACCCGGAACACCCCATTGAGTTGCCCAATCTTTAATTAACTCGCCTTTAAGTGAAGCTAATAAAACTGCACATCTTTGGGAAATATTTAAATTTTGTTGGGCTGCTGTATCTAGATTTTTTAAAACTGATGCGGCGCCCAAAAGTTCCGCAGGAAAAAACTGTTCAAAAACTTGGCAAGACTCAAGAACATGAAACATCTTAGAAGGTTGCGTAGACATCAAACCTTTTGAAAACTCTTGCCAAACTCTTTCTTTAACTAAAGCTTTTAGTTCTCCACTAACTCCCATCCCCCGCAAAAGGATCATTGTTTCCGGCGCAACGGTGAAACTTGGAAAGCGGGCAGAAAATCTTGCCACTCTTAGAAGTCGAACTGGATCCTCCGAGAAAGCCGGGCCGATGTGTCGTAATACGTTTTTCTCAATATCTTTAATACCACCATAAGGATCAATGATCGGCCCTATCACTTTGCCATCTTCAGAAACTTCTTGAGCCATGGCGTTCACGGTTAAATCGCGCCTCTCAAGATCCTGCTCCAAAGTTACATCTGGATTGGCATGAAAGGTAAACCCTTTATAACCAGGCGCCACCTTACGTTCTGTTCTAGCTAACGCATACTCTTGATTGGTATCTGGATGCAAAAAAACAGGAAAGTCTTGCCCAACAGGGTTAAAACCTTTTTTAATCATTTCTTCAGGGCTGGAGCCAACCACAACATAATCAACATCCTTCACTGGTAAACCCAGCAACTGATCTCGAATAGCTCCACCGACTACATAAACTTTCACTTCAGCAAAACTTCCAATGGTTGAGGTGCAATACCAAAATCTTTCTCTAATGGATTTTGAGCGCCAGGCGTCAAAATACTATCGATCTTCATAGAAGCTATATTGTCTCGTGACATGACAGTGGGGCCCGGCATGAGCTCTAACAACCAAGCTTGTAAATAACCCAAAGTTGCTGGAATTGGAATGATGGGCCTACTATGACCAGCTTTAAGCCCCGCAAATCTAACCAAATCAGCCAAGGTGTAAACCTTAGGGCCCACTAAATCATAGGCATGCCCAATCGTTTGGGGTATCTGAATCGCTTTAACAAATGCAGCGGCAACATCAGAAACATATACAGGCTGGAATTTGACCTTAGCTCCCGCCAAAGGCATCACTGGAGCAACCTTCTGCAAGGATGCAAATAAATTGATGAAGCTATCATTTTCCCCAAAGACAACAGACGGTCGAAATATCGTCCAGTCCAAATGACTTTGCTTAACTAAAGCCTCACCATCACCCTTACTGCGTTGATACATAGAGGGACCACTTGAATCAGCACCTAAGGCGCTCATATGAAGGTATCTCTTAATGCCATTTTTTTCCATGGCTGCAATAATTTTTTTGGGTAACTCTACATGTGCTTTTGCAAAATTTTTACCGTAGGGTAGTGCTGGCCTGTCGTGCAAGATGCCGACTAAATTAATCACAACATCATCAGGAGACAATCTTGAGCACAGCTGATTAAGAATGTCTTGGTTATGAATATCCGCCTCAATGATTTGCGCCTGAGGCAAAACCCATAAATCTTTTGCATAAGTAAATCGGCGAGTAGGAATAATGATTTTATGCCCTAAGCTTGCAAGCTTTGAAGCAATTTGTTGACCAATAAATCCACCGCCACCAATGAGTAAAACTTTAGCTTGTTTCATTATGGCAACTCCGATAGCACTGATGTTTTAGGAGATACAGTTCCCAATCTTTGTTTGAGAGATGGCGTCTTTGAGCTTGCAAGTGCACTGTAGTAGTTAGCATTGCTTAATACATTTTTAACATAGCCCCTTGTTTCGTTAAAGGGAATAGTTTCAGCAAATATTGCACCTTCAACAGTTCTTGGTAATTTTTCGCGCCACAATTTTGGCCTTCCTGGACCTGCGTTATAGGCTGCGGAAGCGAGGGCCCAAGAGCCATCTAAATCCTGCAAAACCATATTTAAATAGTTGCTACCAAGCGTCAAATTGGTATTCATATCACCTAATTGACTCGGTTTAAAGTTATCCATACCAATTTTCTTGGCAACATACTTGGCAGTAGATGGCATCACCTGCATCAATCCTGATGCACCCACATGAGATCTTGCGTTCATAATAAATCTGGATTCTTGACGAATCAGTCCATAGGCCCAACTCGTGTCCAAGCCTATTGATTGAGCGATCGGGCTCAAAGCCTCCCTGTAAGGGGTTGGGTAACGCAAGCTAAAATCATGCTCTGATTTTGTTCTATCCGCAGTGTTCACTGCCCGATCATATAAACCAATACGCTTCGCGTGTTCGGCAACCGCAATTAACTGTTGATCAGTTAAACCACGCAACGCCCAATTCCACTCTCTATTACCTTCAAATCGCAATCCCATGTCGTAGAACCGAACAGCCCTTGCAAACGACTTTTGAGAAGCCATTTGCTTAACCAAAGCTTCATCTGGAGCGACCTTTTTAGGAACGTATATTTTCATTCCAAGATCTTCTCTTGCTAACTGTCCGTAGAAATTGAACTGATCAATGAGTGCTTGCATAGTTTCTTTGGCAAGAGACTCATCGCCTAATTCTTTTTGGGCTCTGCCATACCAATAAGTCCAAGCAGGGTCACGCTTTCTGATCGCTGGTGACATATTTTCAATAGCCTCTTTAACTAGCTTCCAATCACCTTCACGCAAAGCAGTTCTAACCTTCCACTCCTGTGACTCCGCCGACAGCAATTGGTGATGACCTGCCTCATGCTGAAGACGATAGGCTTTGATTGCTTGCCGATCTAATTTTTTTGCTAAAAATTGGCCGATGACACCCCAAGCTGCGGCTGTATTCTCACGACCGGTACGCCACTCTTTCTTTTCGAAATCCCTAAAAGCTTGTGCTGGGTCAACCCTGGCTTTTTTCACAATATCTGCAATAGGATCATCGCCACCCGTTCGCTTTGCTAAGGTTTCGTAATTATTCTCAAGAGCAATTCTTCCGATAGCCAGCGCTTCGTACTTACTTAAACCACCAGCCCTCTGCAGATTTTGTACAAGCTCTGGACAGGCTTCTCCAAAATATTGCGGGTCCAACAAGATGTTCTTTGCCTCTGAACCTAATATTTTTGAATCTTCCCCCTTCACCATCCTCGACTGCAACGCAAAACATTTCACTTGAGTGTCATCATCTAACTGAAACTGAGCATACTCACGATCAAAGTTTGTCCAATCCTGTCGTTTACCTAAAACTAGCAAGTAATCATTACGCAACCTATCAGCAATGGCAGTACCCGCATAAGTTTTTAAGAAGTTATTTGTCGCCGCATCAACAGCAGTATCTGAGCGAGCTTGCATTCCCTTATCAAAAAGTTGAGGCTTAATTTGAAAATAGGTAACGTAGTCAGCAAGGTCATGCTTATTTAATTGCGCTGCTAAAGCGTTTGCTTTGGCAATATCATTGACCTTGGCAGCCTCACGAAGGTCTACGAACCTTTGGTCTTCTTTGCTTAAATCTTTATTGCTATCAGCCTTTTTAGCTGCCTTTGAAGATGCTTGATTGCTTGATTTTGTCTTTGCCTCAACAGCCAAGGATACAAGGACCGCGCTAAGCGCTAGGCCTGCAATTAATTTATTTACTAGTTTCATGTTTTTTCGATGTAGCATAGACCTAATCATGCCTTATTTTTTCATTTTTTGAGCAGCTCGTGAAAACTTTAAATTCTCTTCGCCAAGACTTATTGCAAAAAAGATTGGATCTTCACAAAGATCTTGAAATCAGGGATGCTCTTGAAAAAAGCTTAATTAAGTACCTTGATCAATTTGACCAAGGTTGCTTGGCGATTTACTGGCCCATTAACAGTGAATTTGATCCAAGACCTCTAGCCCTCAACTGGGCAAGGCAACATTCCACCAAGAAGCTGGCACTTCCGATTGTGAAGATTAATCAGCCATTAATTTTTGGGGAGTGGCACGATGGAGATAAGCTTGAGAAAGGGCCTCAAGGTATTCCACAGCCAATTCTTAACATCCATAGTGCCGATGGCATTCAACCAACCATCATTCTTTTACCTTGCTTAGGCTGGTCTTCTCAAAATGGTCACTTTTGGAGGCTAGGCTATGGTGGCGGTTATTACGATAGAACTTTAGAGTCGTACCGCACAAACAATATTGCTGTTAAGGCTGTAGGGGTCGCTTATGGCGCCCTAGAAATAAAAGAGGACGCATGGCGCCCTCAGTCTCACGATCAAGCTCTTGATGAGCTTATTTGCGCCTAGCTCAAATTAAATTGAGCTCTTTAGCAATTGTTAAAGTTGGCTCTGCTTGATTTAGGCTGTAAAAATGCAAGCCAGGCGCTCCAGCCACCATTAGCTGGTCACATAAATCAGTTACAACATCCAAACCAAATGCCTTGATAGATGCTGTGTCATCCCCAAACGATTGAAGTCTTAAACGAATCCATCGTGGAATTTCAGCGCCACAAGCATCGGAGAAACGTAACAATTGGGTGCTATTTGTAATAGGCATGATGCCAGGAACAATGGGTTGCTCAACACCTAACTTAGCTGCTTCATCAACAAACTTAAAGTATGCATCGCTATTGAAAAAATACTGCGTGATTGCTGAATCTGCCCCTGCCTTCATTTTGTTGGCAAAGCGTTGCACATCATCAGTCATTGATTTTGCTTGCGGATGCATCTCTGGATAAGCAGCGACCTCAATGTGAAAATGGCTATCAGTCTCAGATCGAATGAAGCGCACCAATTCATCAGCATGATGAAATTCACCATACTGCCCCATACCCGATGGCAAGTCGCCTCTTAATGCAACAATGCGCTGAATGCCGAGCGCTTTGTATTGCGCTAACAATTCACTAATTTTTTCTTTTGAACTACCCACACAAGAAAGATGAGGCGCAGCTTGCTGACCGGCCTCATGTATTTCTTTAACAGCAGAAAAAGTACCATCTTGGGTTGACCCACCTGCTCCAAAAGTTACAGAGAAAAAAGTTGGCTTGAGCGCTGTTGCAAGTTGCTCACGCACAGCGCGCAACTTAGCAGCTCCTTCCGGTGTTTTTGACGGGAAAAACTCAACGCTCAATTCCATCTAATTTCTTTCTCTATTAATTCAGGATCTTAATAACGATATGTTTCAGGCTTGTAAGGGCCTTCTTTTTTCACGTTAATGTAATTGGCTTGTTGATCGCTTAGCTCTGTCAATTGCGCGTTCAATTTCTTCAATTGCAAACGTGCAACTTTCTCATCCAAATGCTTAGGCAATGTGTAAACGCCAACTGGATACTTATTTGTATCAGCCGTCGTCCACAACTCGATCTGTGCAATTGTTTGGTTAGCGAACGAAGAGCTCATCACATAAGATGGGTGACCAGTACCGCAACCCAAATTCACCAAGCGGCCTTTTGCCAAAATGATGATGCGCTTTTCAGCTTGACCGTTGCTTGCTGGGAAAATAACGTGATCAACTTGTGGCTTAATCTCTTCCCATTTGTACTTTTCAACACCTGCAATATCGATCTCATTATCAAAGTGACCGATGTTACAAACAATCGCCTGATCTTTCATCTTAACCATGTGATCATGAGTAATCACGTGATAGTTACCTGTTGCCGTAACAAAAATATCTGCTTTGTCAGCAGCGTAGTCCATTGTTACAACTCGATAACCTTCCATAGCTGCCTGTAATGCACAAATTGGATCAACTTCAGTAACCCAAACCTGTGCAGATAAAGCGCGTAGAGCTTGGGCAGAACCCTTACCCACATCGCCGTAACCTGCAACAACTGCCACTTTGCCTGCAACCATGACATCTGTTGCGCGCTTGATACCGTCAACCAATGATTCGCGGCAACCGTACAAATTGTCAAACTTGCTCTTAGTAACTGAGTCATTAACGTTAATAGCTGGGAACTTCAACTCACCCTTAGCATGCATTTGATATAAACGATGAACGCCAGTTGTAGTCTCTTCTGTAACACCCTTAACTTTTTCTAAGCGAACTGAATACCATGTTGGATCAACTTTTAGTTTTGATTTGATCGATGCAAATAGAACTGTTTCCTCTTCGCTAGTTGGGTGATTCAAAACTGATAAGTCTTTTTCAGCCTTTGTTCCCAAATGTAGCAACATCGTTGCATCACCACCGTCATCCAAAATCATGTTGGAGAAGCCGCCATCTTGCCATTCGAAAATGCGGTGTGTGAATTCCCAATATTGCTCCAAGGTCTCACCTTTGATAGCAAACACAGGCGTGCCATTTGCAGCAATCGCTGCAGCTGCATGGTCTTGTGTTGAGAAAATATTGCATGAAGCCCAGCGCACTTCTGCTCCAAGCGCTTCCAATGTTTCAATCAATACCGCCGTTTGAATAGTCATGTGCAAAGAACCAGTGATACGTGCACCACGTAATGGTTGGCTTGCAGCAAACTCTTCACGAATTGCCATCAAACCTGGCATTTCTGTTTCAGCAATAGCGATTTCTTTGCGTCCCCAAGCTGCTAATGAAATATCAGCAATAGCGCAATCTTTAAGAATATCTAAATCATTTGGTTTATTCATTATTACTCCAAGCTAGTAAGGAAGATCTTGGAGAGCAAATAAAAAGCTCGCCAACCAATTCACTTCCAGGTTAGCGAGCGTCGTTGCTAAAGGCTGTAAAGCCCCCTCTAAGCCTAGGGTGTCAGAACTTTGACACCTCGCAACGCTCCTTAGAGATTTCGAAAAATTATAAACCAGCAGCGGCTCTTAATGCTGCGGCCTTATCTCTTGCTTCCCATGTGAACTCTGGCTCTTCACGACCAAAGTGGCCATAAGCAGCAGTTTTACGATAAATTGGGCGAAGAAGATTTAACATTTTTACTATACCCTTTGGCCTTAAATCAAAGTGAGTACGCACTAACTCGGCAATCTTCTCATCTGAAACCTTGCCTGTACCAAACGTGCTGACCATCACTGACGTTGGCTGAGCAACACCAATCGCATATGAAATTTGTACCAAACACTTACTTGCTAAACCAGCGGCCACAATATTTTTAGCAACATAACGGCCTGCATAAGCAGCTGAGCGGTCAACCTTTGAGGGATCTTTGCCAGAGAAAGCACCGCCGCCGTGAGGAGCAGCACCACCGTAGGTATCCACAATAATTTTGCGACCAGTTAAACCGCAATCTCCCTGTGGGCCACCAATAACAAAACGACCAGTTGGGTTCACCAAGTACTTAATTTCACCTTTGATTAATTCCTTAGGCAAAACCGGTTTGATAATTTCTTCGATCACAGCTTCACGTAGTTTTTCTAAAGAAATATCTGGTGAGTGCTGTGTTGATAAAACGATTGTGTCGATTGAGTCAGGTTTGCCATCTACATAACGCAAAGTCACCTGTGATTTTGCATCTGGGCGCAACCAGTTCAAACGGCCATCACGACGCAAGTCAGCTTGGCGCTCGACCAAACGATGTGACAAGTGAATCGGTAAGGGCATTAATTCTGGAGTCTCATCAACAGCGTAGCCAAACATCAAACCTTGATCGCCAGCACCTTGATCTAGGCCATCATCATGGGCCTTATCAACGCCTTGAGCGATGTCAGGACTTTGCTTGTCGTAAGCCACTAGAACAGCGCAACCCTTGTAATCAATACCGTATTCAGTATTGTCGTAACCAATTTGACGAATAGTGTCACGGGCTACGTTGATGTAATCAACGTTAGCTGTTGTTGTAATTTCACCAGCAAGAACCACTAAACCTGTATTGCACAGAGTTTCCGCAGCAACACGTGCTGTAGGGTCTTGAGCCAAAATGGCGTCAAGAATCGCATCAGAAATTTGGTCAGATACTTTGTCTGGGTGGCCTTCAGAAACAGACTCTGAAGTAAAGAAGTAGTTGTTTGACATTTAAAGCTCCTCAGTTAAATAACCGACAACACGTGCCGAGTATTACTAAGTGCGGCGACGCTTTAGCGGATAGTTTTAATTCGCCCCGCAAGTTGTCTTAACTCGGCGAATACCCTAAATTCTATAACATTCTCACTTTTAGTGGCAAACCTGTATATTTACCCCTATGACAAGTACAAGATTACGCTTTACCAAAATGCACGGCGCCGGCAATGACTTCATTGTTTTAGATGGTATTTCTCAAGATCTTTCAAAGATCACTAAAGAGCAATGGCAAGCATTGGCGCACCGTCAATTTGGTATCGGTGCAGATCAGATTTTATTGGTTGAAAAACCGACTGTTGCAGATGCTGAGTTCCGCTACAGGATCTTCAACTCGGATGGTAGCGAAGTTGAACAGTGTGGCAATGGCTCACGCTGCTTCGTTAGATTTGTCAGAGAAAAAGGTTTAACCAAAAATAAAACCGTCAAAGTTCAAGTCGCCCACACCATCCTTTCTCTCACTGAGAATGATGATGGTCAAGTAACCGTGAATATGGGGGCGCCCATTTTGTCGCCTGAGCTGGTGCCTTTCAATTCTTTAGGGCTTGAAAGCAAACCTGACGGTAGTTCATTGATTTACGAACTCAAACTTACCAATGATTCTGCATGGATTGGAGCAGTCTCTATGGGTAATCCACACGCTGTTCAAATTGTTGCGGATGTAGAAACCGCACCTGTTGCCATCCAGGGTCCACAAATTGAAAAGCATTCCGCATTTCCTAAAAAGGTAAATGCTGGATTTATGCAAATTCAAAATCGCCATGAAATTAAATTACGTGTCTTTGAAAGAGGTTCAGGAGAAACTCTTGCCTGTGGCACGGGCGCATGCGCTGCTGTAGTTTCTGGAATCCTAAGAGGTCAGCTTGACTCACCCGTAAAAGTACACACCCGTGGTGGCGACCTCAGTATTGCTTGGGAGAACAAAGCATTCTTAGAGGCGCCCGTCATGATGACGGGCCCTGCACAAACAGTATTCGAGGGTGAAGTTACCCTCGATTAATTAAATACCGTATTGATCGCGATACGCTTTAACTGCTGGTAAGTACTGCTCTAAATCTGCACTTTGTCCCGACTCTAAAAAGCTCATTAGGCTTGCCAAATTCGCAATAGATACCACTGGCATGCCAAACTCTTTTTCAACATTCTGAACTGCTGAGCTATCCCCAATTTCAGTTGCTGTACCTGCGCGCTCCATACGGTCAAGAGCTATTAACACTGCTGCTGGCGTAGCTCCTGCGTGGCGAATAATATCCACGGACTCACGCACTGATGTGCCCGCAGAAATAACGTCATCAATAATGACTACGCGACCTTTTAATGGAGCGCCTACTAATGTGCCACCCTCACCATGATCTTTGGCCTCTTTACGATTAAAGCAAAAAGGTACTGAGCGACCCATGCCAGCTAATGCCACAACTGTTGTTGCAGCCAGAGTAATGCCCTTATAAGCTGGGCCAAACAGCATGTCGAACTCAATACCTGAATTGATTAGAGCTTTTGCGTAGAATTCGCCCAAGGCTTTTAATAAGGCACCATCGTTAAAGCCACCCGCATTAAAAAAGTAAGGTGATAATCGTCCTGCTTTTGTTTTAAATTCGCCAAAAGATAAAACCTTGGCATCTAAAGCAAAATGGATAAAGTCGTTTTTAAAGTTTTCTTGATTGGAAGTCATAACCGAGATGTTACGCATCATTACAGCCAACCTCAATG